>Ga0207639_10000055_pt1 | contig 110260 bp, 71 predicted proteins | sample KBSCornC32_FD_184299 | JGI IMG/M metagenome (GOLD analysis project Ga0207639, IMG submission 184299) | Corn rhizosphere microbial communities from Kellogg Biological Station, Michigan, USA - KBS Corn C3-2 (SPAdes) (version 2) | ecosystem: Host-associated > Plants > Roots > Rhizosphere > Soil ... | reverse complement strand
TTCCCGGCTTGAAAGGGGAGCCGGAGATTGCAGTCAACTGGCCGCCGGAGGATGCGCTGTAGCCGTAGACCGGCCCAGCTGATCCGGTTGACTGCACGTAAACGTGTGCCACTGTTGACTGGGCTGAACTGGGGGAAACTGCCGCGAGGCTGGAAACGAGCGCAAGGGACACGGCGAGGCCGAGACCCCTGAATGCTGGCAACATGATTGTTCTCCTGCAATCAGATGTATTGACCCGCTCTTCGATTTTTGGGGAAGGGGAAAAGGAGGCCAACCGAGGGCTACCGGGCTAGCCACCGTGCGTCCGGAGTAGCACGAGGTACTTAGACTGAGAGACGAGCGATGGGGTTGCTTTAGTCGGGAAGCACTGGCGAAAGCGGGTGGTGGCGCCGCCCCTGCGAATATGTCGTGCAGTGGCGATTGATTCCGATTGTCGTTTCGCTGAACGGCAGTGGGGCACACCGCTCAGTTGGATGGAGTTTGTCGTATTCCACGTCCCCAAAAGAAGGGGATATGCCTCACCCCGGCCTTGACGCGGAAGGAAGGAAAACAACTGCGGGTCCCTCGGCTGCGCTCGGGATGACAGTCGATGTTGTGGTTGTAGCGGATGCTTCGAGGATGGGTGCGGCGAGTCCCCAACATCCCATGTCTCCAACTGCAGGAGGCATGGGGCACCCGGCTCTCGGCTGCGCTCGGGATGACAGTCGATGTTGTGGTTGGAGCGGATGCTTCGAGGATGGGTTTTGTCGAGCTGCACAGATCTGCTGTTCACAGAAGAGCTCGGCTCAATTTGTGACGAGTTGCGTTGCGCACCTGTTGTTTTCCTAAAGGAATTGTGAAAGGCTTCTTTGGGAAAGCTACAGGTGGGGATCGATGGGCGAAAAGACGGATGTGATGCAGGGGACGCTGGCGCTGATGGTGCTGAAGACACTGGATGTTCTGGGGCCGCTGCATGGGTGGGGGATCGCGCGGAGGATCGAGCAGATCAGCGGGGATCTTTTGTCGGTGAATCAGGGGACGTTGTATCCGTTGCTGCTGAAGCTGGAGCAGGAGGGCTCGATCGATTCGGACTGGGGTGCTTCGGAGAACAATCGGCGGGCGCGTTATTACAAGCTGACCAGGGCGGGACGGCGACAACTGCAGAGCGAAGTGCAGGAGTGGCAGCAGACCACGGAGATCATGGCGCGGTTTCTCACGGCCAAGGCGGAGGAACTGTGATGAAACCGGTGAAGCGAATGTGGAGCAAGACGTCGAATTTTGTGACCGGGGAAAGCGGGGAGCAACGGCTGCGTGAAGAGATGGAAGAGCATATCGCGATGCAGACGGATGAAAATCGGCGCGCGGGGATGAGTCCGGCCGAGGCGCGGCGACAGGCGCTGATCAAGTGGGGTGCATCGGAGGCGGTGCGGGAGCAGTATCACGCGGAGAAGGGATTGCCGTGGATTGAAACGATGCTGCAGGACGTGCGGTTTGCGGTGCGGATGCTGCGGAAGTCGCCGGTGTTTACGACGGTGGCGGTGATGACGCTGGCGCTGGGAATTGGGGCGAATGCGGCGATCTTTTCGTTGATCAATGCGCTGATGCTGAAGAGTCTGCCGGTGGCTGATCCGAAGACGCTGGTGAGGCTCGGGAACGATGACGGCTGCTGCGTTGGCATCAGCTGGAAGGACAATGGAGAGTATTCCTATTTTTCGACCGACAGTTACGAATACCTGCGCAAGAATGTGCCGGAGTTTGAGGAACTGGCGGCGATGCAGGCCGGATTCGCTTACCGGCCAGTAGTGGTGCGACAGGATGGCAGCAGTGAAGCACCGCGATCAGTGATGGGGGAGTTTGTTTCAGGAAACTACTTCAGGACGTTTGGACTGAACGCGGCTGCCGGGAGATTGCTGCAAGACCGGGATGATGTTGCAGGCGCGCCCTTCGCGGCAGTGATGAGCTACGAGACATGGAAGACGCGATTCAACAGCGATCCGAGCATTGTGGGAAGCACGTTCCGCGTGAATACGAAGCCTGTGACTGTGGTCGGGATTGCACCGAAGGGATTTTACGGGGATCGACTGCTGGCGACCCCGCCGGATTATTACCTGCCGATCCAGTCCATGCCCGAGTTGGCCAACGTGGCTTATGTGCGCAACTCGCCGATGCAATGGCTGTACTTGATCGGGCGGGTGAAGCCCGGAGTCTCACAAGGGATGTTGCAGGAGAAGGTGAACACGCTACTGCGACAGCAACTGGGGGCGACAGATCTATTCAGTTCGAAACGGAGGCAACAGCAACTCAAGGAGAAGATCCACGTTGTGCTATCACCGGGCGGGGGTGGAATCCAATCGATGCAGGAGGGGTACGACAAGCAACTGCAGATGCTGATGACAGCTTCGGGGCTGGTGCTGCTGATTGCGTGCGCCAACCTGGCGAATCTGCTGCTGGCGCGGGGAATGAGCCGGAAAGCAGAGATGAATGTGCGTACGGCTCTGGGCGCGCGGCGCGGGAGAATCGTGCGGCAGCTGCTGACGGAGAGCTTGCTGCTGGCGGGTGCAGGCGGTGTTGCGGGATTGCTGGTGGCATATGGCGGTACGCAGATGCTGCTGGCTATGGCGTTTCCGGGAGCGGAGAGTGTGCCGATCCATGCAAGCCCATCGTTCATGGTGCTGGCTTTCGCATTCGGGCTGTCACTACTGACGGGCGTATTGTTTGGCGTGGCGCCGGCGTGGGTTGCGTCAAAGGCAACGCCCGCGGATGCGCTGCGAGGTGGGACGCGATCGGTTGCTGGGGGAGCAACACTGCTCCAGAGGAGTCTTGTGGTGTTGCAGGCGGGGCTGTCGCTGGTGCTGCTGGTGTGTGCGGGTCTATTTGGAAAGAGCCTGAGCAAGCTGGAGCATATCGACCTGAAGCTCGATCCGGTGAACCGGTACATTGTGCATATCAATCCGCAGACGGCCGGGTATTCGCAGAGACAAGTGGGAGCACTGTATCGCGCGATCGAGGAGCGCTTCCATGCGTTGCCCGGCGTGGAGAAGGTGGGGATCACGAGCTATACACCGATGGAGGACAACAACAACGGCTGGGGGGTGCAGGTCCAGGGAAAGCCGGAACACAATTTGATTGCTTCGTATATCAAGGTCAATGCGGAGTATTTCGATTCGGTGGGAACGCGCGTGGTGAGCGGGCGCGGGATTCTGGCGACAGACACAGTGGATGCTCCGCATGTTGCAGTGGTGAACAAGGAGTTTGTGCGGCAGATGTTCAAGCCCGGAGAGAACCCGATCGGACAGCATTTCGGCGGGAGTATGAAGTCGGCGGGCGACTGGGAGATTGTGGGGGTGGTGGAAGACACGGCCTACCAGCGCGCTACGTGGACGGATCACATGATGTACTTCGTGCCGACGCTGCAGAGGCCGTTGAGCGCGACTCCCGATTCGATTGACGAAGACGAAAACATGTATGCCGGGGCGGTTGTGCTGAAGACGAGCAGGCCGGTTGCGGAGATGGAGGAGCTGGCGCGGAAGACTCTGGCGGGGATCAATCCGAATCTGAGCGTTGTGAAGTTTCAGACGTTTTCGGCGCAGATTGCGGATCAGTTCAGCCAGGCGCGGCTGCTTTCGCGGTTGACGATGCTGTTTGGAGGGCTGGCGCTGCTGCTGGCGACTCTGGGGTTGTATGGCGTGACGGCGTACGGAGTGGCGCGACGGACGGCGGAGATCGGGATCCGGATGGCGCTGGGCGCTGCGCGGACAAAGGTGACGGCAATGGTGATGCGCGGAGCCCTGGTGCAGGCGCTTGTGGGTCTGGCACTGGGCGTGCCGACGGCGATGTTCTGCGTGAAGTATGTGAGCTCGCAACTGTACGAGATCAAGTCAGTGGATGGGTGGGTGCTGGCGGGGGCAGTTGCGGTGCTGACGCTGTCGGCTACGGTGGCCGGGTGGATCCCGGCGCGGCGGGCGGCCTCGATCGATCCGGTGCAGGCGCTGCGGGTGGAGTAGGCGCAGGGCTGAATTCTGTGTTCGCTTCCGAACAGAGATGGTGAGATTCGGACAGCAGGCTTGTGCATGGTCTTGCATAAACCTTCTGTTTTGAGGCGGAAGCTCTTCTGGGGAACGGTGAGACTCGTGCTCTCAAGGGTGTGGGGATCCCGCTCATCACATAGAACGCGATGAACGGGGCCCAGTAGCTGCTGTCTGCTTATCGCAGGAACGCGATGACGGGACGGATTGCTGAGAGTCTACGATTTCACCTCAGGAAGAGAACGGTATGCTGGCTGATTTGCGCGACGCGTTGAGGCAATTGCGAAAGGCACCGGGGTTCACGGCCACGGTGGTGATCACCCTGGCGCTGGGGATTGGCGCCACGACGGCGATCTTCACGCTGGTGCACCAGGTGATGCTGAAGTCGCTGCCGGTGGCGAAGCCGGAGGAGCTGTGGCGGATCGGCGACAAGATTCGCTGCTGCAACTGGGGCGGGTACTCGCAGGGATTCGATGGCGATTTCGCGCTGTTCTCTTGGGAGGCATACAAGAACTTCCGCGAGCATACGCCGGAGTTTACAGACCTGGCGGCGTTGCAGGCGGGAAATGCTGCACTGGGAGTGAGACGAGCTGGATCGCAGGCGGCGGTGCAGACGTTCAACGGGCAGGAGGTTTCGGGCAATTTCTTCCGGACACTCGGCGTGCAGCCGTGGATCGGAAGGATGATGACGGACTCCGATGACCAGATTGGCGCGGCGCCGGTGGCGGTGATGAGCTATCGCACGTGGGAGATGAAGTACGGTTCGGACCCATCGGTGGTGGGAGGGAGCTTCCAACTGAATGGGCATGCGTTCACGGTGATCGGAGTGGCGCCGCCGGGGTTCTACGGGGCGAAGCTAGCGGGCAACGGGATGCCGGATTTCTGGCTTCCGATCACGACGGAAGATCTACTCGCGGGGCCGGTGTCGCGCATCAAGCGAGCGAACGAAAACTATCTGGACATTCTTGGGCGGGTGAAACCGGGCGTTGATCCGAAGGTGCTGGAAGCGAAGCTGCGCGTGGAACTGCATGACTGGCTGGCGAGTCACGTGGCGGATATGGAGCCGATTGAAAAGCAGGTCTGGCAGAAGCAGACGCTGCATCTGGCTCCGGGCGGGTCTGGTGTTGCGGTGATGCGCGACCAGTATCAGGATGGCCTGAAGCTGCTGCTGATCGCGGCGGGCTGCGTGCTGCTGGTGGCGTGCGGAAACCTGGCGAACCTGATGCTGGCGCGCGGTTTGAAGAACCGGACGCAGATCTCGGTTCGCGTGGCGATGGGAGCATCGCGGCTAAGGCTTGTGCGCAGGGCGCTGGTGGAGAGTGTGCTGCTGGCGGTGATTGGGGGCGCGTTTGGGATTGGAGTGGCGTATGCGGGAACGCGGCTGATTCTGCATCTTGCGTTTCAGATTGGCGGGCCGAACAACTATGTTCCGGTGAGTGCGGAACCATCGTGGACAGTGCTTCTGTTTACGCTGGGGCTTTCGATTGTCACGGGGGTGATTTTCGGAACGGCACCGGCGTGGATCGCATCGCATGCCGACCCGGTGGAGGCGCTGCGCGGGGCAAATCGGTCAGTGGGCCGGGGAAGGACGTGGGCGCAGAAGGCGCTGGTGATTGCGCAGGCCGCGATGTCGCTGGTGTTGCTGTCGGCGGCTGCGCTGCTGATCCAGAGCCTGCGCAATTTGAAGCATCAGGATTTCGGATTCGAGATGCAAGGGCGGTACATCGCATGGATCAATCCAACGCTGGGGAACTACAAGCCGGAGCAGATGGAGCAGGTTTATCGCCGCGTAGATGAAGGGCTGATGAAGGTGCCGGGCGTAAGGATGGTTGTTCCGGCGCTGTATGCACCGATGACAGGCGACAGCTGGAACTCTGGGGTTCGCGTGCAGGGCCAGCCGGAGCCGGGTGAGAAAGAAAATACGAGTGCGGCGTGGTCGAGGGTGATGCCGGGGTTCTTTGATGCTATCGGCGCGAAGATGGTGATGGGACGAGCGCTGAATGAGGACGATACCGCGGCAACGCGTACGGTTGCGGTGGTGAACGAGGCGTTCGCGAAGCGGTTCTTCAAAGACAAGAGTCCGATCGGACAGCATTTCGGGTTTGGGCGAATCAGGTACGCGTCGACGTATGAGATTGTCGGTGTCGTGAAAGACATGCGGTATATGACCTACGACTACAAGGATCCTGTGGGACCGATGGCGTGGGTATCGGAGCTGCAGAGTCCGCACCTCGATGACCCGGATATGGAGGAAGGCGAGAAGCACTCGCATTTTCTTTACAACATCGTGATCTGGGCGCCGGGCGATCCTCCGGGCATGGAGGAGAAGGTGCGGAAGGCGCTGGCAAATGTTGATCCGAATATGGTGTTGTACGGGGTTGATCCCTACAAAGAGGTGGTCAGTGCTGACTTCCAGCAGGAGAACATGATTGCGACTCTGACTTCTCTGTTTGGATTGCTGGGGCTGGTGCTGGCGGCGGTGGGGCTGTACGGAGTGATGGCGTACACGGTGGAGCAGCGTACGAATGAGATCGGGTTGAGGATGGCGCTGGGAGCGAATCGCAAGGATGTGATTTCGATGGTGTTGCGCGGAGCGTTCTGGCAGATCGGCATTGGGTTGGGGATCGGGATTCCGCTGGCGATTGTGGCTGGGAAGCTGATGAAGGATCAGTTGTTCGGAGTGCAGCCGTGGAATCCGGTGATGCTGCTGACGGCTGCGGGAATGCTGGCGGCTGCGGCGATGGTGGCTTCGCTGGTGCCGGTGAGACGTGCGGTGGGAGTGGAACCGATGGTGGCGCTGCGGAACGAGTAGGGTCGTGGTCCGTCGATCACGTTTCCCGCTCATCGCAAGAAGCCGCGATGAACGGGGCACAGCATATCTCGGAGGTCAGTCGGCGAAGTCGCAGAGGGTGGTTACGTAGTCGGCTGATCCGTCGCGGAGCCAGCCGTCGAGTTGGGCGGGCTCTTTGAGTTGCTGGCCGCGCATGCGAGGGACGAGGACGTAGTCGCAGGTCATCTGCGAGAGGGCTGTCATGTCGACCCAGAGCTTCTCGAATTGCGTGACGGGGAAGATGTCTTCCTGCCCTTCGCCCCAGCGCTTCTTTACGTCTTTGATGGTGATGTAAGTGGGGACGCGCGCGGACATGGCGCGGACGGCATCGGCGACTTTTTGCTCGTTGACAAGGTCGGCACGGGTGAGACCGAAGACGCCGAGCAGCGCGTCGATGGAGAGCCAGCAAGTATTGGAGTTGTAGTAGGAGAGACGGAACTCCGTGTCTTCGGACGGGAGCGCGAGGCCTTCGACGAGGCGCATGCGTCCGTCGATACTGGCCAGACCGCCGCCGCGATCTTCAATGCGACGCGTCATGACTTCGACGGTCATGGTTGCGCCGGTTGAGATGTGACGACCGAGAATCTGCGGGTCGAGGTCGGCGCCCACAGTGTCCACGTTGTGGACCATGAGGTAGCGCAGGTTTGGCTGGGCGTCGAGGAGGGAGAGCAGCACGCCGTTGCGGAAGATGTTGGGCACTTCGTACCAGTGGCCGACGGGATGAAGGCATTGGAGAGGAAGGTTGTCGGTGTAGTCGCTGCCTTCTCCGCTTTGCTGCGCCCAGGAGATGAGCGCGGCGCGAGAACTGTCGCGAACCTTTTGTGCCTGGGTGTCGAGCATCTGCTGCGGCACGGATTCCCATGCGAAGCGGAGGTCGCGGACCATGGGGATCATGCGCAGGCCCACGCTGCGGCTGGGCGAGAGATAGAGCGGACCCTGATAGCCGTAGTTATTCTCGAGGCGGAGGAGTTTCTCAGTCGGGTCGTGGGTGAGATAGCTGGTGGTGACGACGTGCGGGACTTGAGAACTGTAAAGCCGGCTGGTGCGGCGGCTCTTGGCGAGATGCACTTCGAGGAATGTGCGGTGATTTCCGGCGAGGCGACAGAAGGGGCTGAGTCCTTTGACGACGCCGGCGCCGTGCGTCCATCGAGAGCCGGCACCACCTGCAAGGGTGACGACTGCGACAGAACCGGCGGCGAGTGCGTCTTCGCCGAGCTTACGGAGCTTGAGGTCGGAGGGTTTCGTTGAGTCGAAGACTTTTTCTGGCGGAACGTCTTCGATTGTGACTGAGGCGGGGATACGATTCTGCGCGAGGCCGATCTGACCGGCGCGGAGCTCGGTCTGGATGCGATCGTGCTGAATAGGGTCGAAGCCATACTGTGCGAGAAGAGTTTGGAGAGTGTCGACCCGATCGCTGCCGTCCTGAATGTGCGGCAAGAGGCGGTTCAAGAAGCCACGTGTTCGTTCCTGAGCACCGGCGACGGCGTGGCAGCGAAAGCTGAAGCGCTCGAGGTCGGTTCGCTCACTTGCGGAGAGGACGCGCTGTTCTTTACGGAGAATCGCCGGCAGCATGAGGTTGTAGTAGCCGTCAGGGAGAATTGCGGAGTCGGCAGTGAGGAGTTCGGCGAAGGTGCCGTTTTCGTTGATGGAGAAGTCGTAGACCACGGGCTGCATGGCGAAGGGTACGCCGCCGGAGAGACGCTGACTGACTTCGCGCATCAGGGGGCCGAGTGCGTTCTGGGCTTCGGGCTTGCGGGCGGGGTCGAAGATGAAGCCCATACCGCCGCCGGACATGCCGCCGAGCATCCAGAAACCCCAGAAGGCCTCACCGAATTTTGCGCGGACCTCGCGGATGAGCGTTTCAGTGTAGAGATTGCTGGCCCAGGGGATGATGCTCTGAAGTGGGCCGTCGAAGTTGCGCTGCGTGGCGTTGCCGATGGAGGCGACGTTTCCGGTGCGAAGGTCGGCGACGATTTCGTCGAGGATTTCTCCGGCATGTTTGCGCGCGGTCCATTCCTTGCTGGAGCGAAGGAGGTAACGCTCGGTGACCATTTCGAGGATGGGTCCGACATCCTGTGCCATACCACCGTGCACGAGCACGAGGCTGTCGTGGAGGCGTTGACGAGTTTGGGGAGTGATTTCGCTGGAGTTGAGGATGCGGTGATTGGGGAGGAGGCGGCCACGGCTGATGCCGAATTCGATGTCGCCTTCCGAGGCGCGAACGCCTTCGATGAGCTTGATGCCGGGCCATACGCCGCCGGAGTCTTGCCAGCCACCGCCGGAACCGCCGAGCCATTCGCCGAGGATGGCGCGCGCGGCGACGAGACGGCGTTCGGGTTCTGTGAGCGCACCGGTGAGTGAAGCGGCCTGACCGGTGGCGCGCATGCAGACGGAGATGAGCGAAGCGAGGAGATTGGTGGAGACTGCGAGGCGGGAGCCCTTGGGGATGTTGTTGACGTGGCTTACGATTTCGAGGCCTAGGCCGTCGCGCTGGGTGAGTTGGCGAAGGAGATCGGAGAGGGGCTGGTCGGAGCCTTCGAGGCCCGCGGGAACGATGCCGGATGCGATCACGGCGGCTTTGAGGAGGCCGAGGTAGTCGCGGCCGAAGTCGAAGATCTCCTGGAGCTCATGGATTTCGACACTGGCATCGAGGTCGACACTGACGAGGCGGATGATGGGGCGGTCGATGACGCGCAGGTAGGCTTCGACGGGCGGCTTGGGCTGCTGCGAGCCATGCAGAGCGAGGTTGATGGAGACGTTGAGGACGCGCGCCTGCTCGGGGAGGTCCATGCCGAGAAAGAAGATGTCGCTCCAGCCGCTGTGGCTGAGGTCCATGCGAACGGGGGTGGATTCATGCAGGATGGGAGCGGGCGAGCCGGGAGCTGCGGGCAGGAGTTCGCGACGGAGACGGAGCGCGTAGTCGGATGGATGGCCAGTGCGGAACATCCATTGATTGCCGCGAACGGAACGAACGCTGTGGCGGACCTGATCGGCGAGTGTCTGGAAGGCGAGGCCGCGATATGCCGAGGCGAGAGCGCTGGAGAGAGCGTCGCTAGGGCCGTGCGCGGATTGGGCGGCGAGAAAGATATTGATGGCTTCTTCGTAGCGGCGAGTCAGAAGGCGTTCGACGCCGGCGTAGGGGATGTGCGACCGGGAGGTTGCGCTTTCTGGACGGAGCGGGAGATGGAAGCGATGAATGGCGTAGAGGAAAAAGAGGGCGCGGACGCGGTCGTAGAGATTGTCGCTGGTGTGACGGCGGGATTCGAGGTCAGCCGATTCGGCGATCAGTTCTGCAGTGGTGGCGCCAGAGCAGAAGGTGTCGAGGGAGCGATTGCGAACGTCTGGATCGGTTGCGGTGATGATGGACCAGAGCGCACTCACTCGCCGCTCCCTTCTGATTGTTCGCGGGAGGCGAGCACCTGAATGATTTCGGTGAGGACCTTGTCGCGATCACGGCCGTGGAGGGCAAGGGCGAGTTGCGCGGAGAAGAGGCCGTACTTGACGCCGACGTCGAAGCGCTGACCCCTGTGGATCATGGCGAGGTACTGCTCGCGCTGGGCGAGAAGAGCAAGAGCAGAGGAGAGGCTGGGGCGTTTTTGGGATGTGTCCGCAAGAAGGCCGGAGATGATGCTGAAGATAGCGGGGGTGAGTACGTGCATGCCGTAGAAGCAGAGGTACTGACCACTGCGGAGCCCGGGAACGATGAGGCGCTGTTCGGCTTCAGTGGGCGTGGGCTTTTCGAGAACGGTGTCGATGCGATAGAAGCCGGATTTTCCCGGCACAGGCTGGCCGCCTATGGTGCCGAAGTAGGGGAGGAGATTCTCGCGCGTGATCTGCACGGTGGAGATGGAGCATCCGGCGGAAGTGGCGGCGTCGACGAGGCGTTTGGCGGAGCCGCCGGATTCCGGGCCGATGTAGATGTGGTCGCCGACGAAGTGAAGGAAGGGCTCGTTGCCAACGAAGTCGCGCGCACAGAAGACGGCGTGAGCGTAACCGCGGGGATCGCGCTGGGGAACGAAGGTGAGGCGGACGGAGTCTTCGACGACGAGCTTGGAGTAGGGTTCTTCATCCCCGGGTGAGACCACGATGCAGACATCGCTGATGCCTGCGCGGGAGGCTTCGCGAACCACGAGACTGAGAACGGAGCGTTCGACGCCCTGCTGATCGATAAGCAATTGCATGGGCAGTGTGCGCTGGCCGGGCCCTGCCGCGGTGATAACAGCTTTGCGAATTTGCATAGAGAAGTCTCGTCACGATGATCGTAACGTATTGAGCGGAGGGGAAGGCATCCAGGTGGGTGGGCGAGGACAGCGTCGCCTCATCGTGGATTCTCAGGTCTCTAAAACACGGGAGACCGGGGGCACCCGATGCGATGAGAAACCGAGATTCTCGTATCCCATGTCTCCAAAAGAGGCAGACATGGGGCACCCGGAGTAATGGGTGAGCAATGAGTCGGGAGTCAAATTCGAATTGAGTTTCATGACAAAAGCAGCGAGTTAGCGCCGCTTTGCGGCGTTAGCGAGTCAGCAAGTCAGCGGGTGAGCAACCAAGCAGACGGCGCGTTAGCGGCTCGAGTTTGCTGTACTTTCCAAGCTGCACCTGATAGGTGCTCTAAAGCGGAATTCTTAGCTGGCGGGTTGGAGGGAGCCGAGGAGGGTGGGTATGAGTTCGGCGACGGTGGGGTGGATGTGAACGGCGTGGGTGAGGGTCGTGTAGGGCTGGTCGGCGTACATGGTGGAGAGGATGCAGTGGATGGCTTCGTCGCCACCGACTCCGAAGATGGTGGCGCCGAGGATGCGTTTGGTTTTGGCATCGACGATGGCTTTCATGAAGCCGAAGGTTTCGCCTTTTTCGATTGCGCGGGCGACGGAGCGCATGGGGCGGTTGGCGATGAGGAGTTCACGGCCTGTGGCGCGGGCCTCTTCTTCGGTGAGGCCGACTTGCGCGAGAGGCGGATCGGAGTAGGTGGCGCGGACTGGGATTCTGTCGGTGACACGACGGGAATCGCCGTCGAGGAGGTTGGCGGCAACGATTTCGAAGTCGTTGTAGGAGGTGTGGGTGAATGCGCCGCGACGATTGCAGTCGCCCAGAGCCCAGATGTGCGAGATGTTGGTGCGGAGCTGGTCGTCGACGGGGATGAAGCCCTGAGGGTCAGTGTGGACGCCGGCTGCGTCGAGGCCGAGGTCGCTGGTGTTGGGGATGCGTCCCATGGCGAGGAGGACGTGGGAGCCGTGCACTTCAGGCGAGTCGGTCTTGCAGCTTACGTGAACGCAGACGCCGTCGGGAAGGGGCGAGAAGGAGATGCATTCGGAATCGAGGCGGAGATGGATGCCTTCCTGCTGGAAGAGTTCGCCCATCAGTTTGGAAGCGGCGGCATCTTCGCGGTGTACGAGGGCAGATTTCATTTCGACGAGGGTGACTTCGCTGCCGAGGCGGCGGAAGATCTGGGCGAACTCGACACCGACGGCGCCTCCGCCAACAACGACGAGGTGGCGCGGCAGCTCGGTGAGCTGGAGCAGGGAGGAGTTGGTGAGGAACTTGATGTCGTTCAAGCCGGGAAGATTGGGTGTGGCTGCGCGGCCGCCGACGTTGATGAAGATCTGATCGCCGTGGAGGGTTTGGTCGCCGACCTGGACTTCGTGAGGCGACAGGAACTTTGCCTGTCCATAGATGACGGTGCAGCCTTTGGTGTCGAGCATTTTTCGCAGGCTGTTGCGGGAGTTCTGAACGATCTGATCATTGCGCGCTTTGATCTCGGCGAGGTTGACTTCGATATTGCCGGAAATATGTACGCCGAACTTTGCTGCTTCGCGGGCGGCGTGCGCGACCGTGGCGCAGGCGACCATGGCTTTGGTTGGAGTGCAGCCGGTGTTTACGCAGGTTCCACCGAGGACGTTGCGCTCGATGAGTGCGACCTGCTTTCCCGCGGCAGCCAGGCGGGCGGCGAGGAAGGGTCCAGCCTGTCCGGAGCCAATGATGATCGAGTCGAAGCTGGTGGTCATGATGGTTGAGACTCTCGTGAACTGGATCTGATGCCAAAATCAGCAGTGGATTGAGTATTGCATTGCTTATGCCGCGGCTTTAAGGATGAGGATCGCGCCAATGATGGCGATGGCGTCCTCGAGGAGTGCGGCGGGGAGGTCTTTACCGAACATCTTTGCGAGGGCGGATCGTGCGGAGGCTCCGCCGAGGGTCCCGATGACGGCTCCGATTGCGCCGCCGAGCAGGCCGATGAGAAGGGAGCTATGCGAGATGCCGATTGCGGCGCCGGAAATTGCGCCGGAGACGATGCGGAAAGCGAAGGACGGGGGCATTTTCCGGCTGGGGGTAGAGGGGAGCTTGTCGGCGATGAGTTCGCCGAGGGCCGCGATGCTGAGAATCCATGGGGTCCAGGAGTAGCGGAGGAAGGCGAGCCAACTGGAGTTCAGGTGGATCCAGCCAAGCCGGGCGGCCCAGCTGACAACGGCTGGGGCGGTCATGGAGCGGAGACCGGCGATGATGCCGATGAGGATGGCGAGGACGAGAACGGACATCGAGACCTCTCAGAGCAGGTTACCGATTGTAATAAGAATCCCACTCATCACGACAAGACTGCGATGACCGGGGCACAGTCGCGGTTACATATATATCCCACCCTAAACCGTCCTGGCGGACGATTCAGGGTGGGGCACCCGCTTTGCGGGCGAAGTCAGAAGGTGACCGATTGCTGGAGCGGGAGATCGCGGGAGGAAGCGCCGACGTGGACGATGTACTGACCGGGGATGAGTTTCCAAGAGTCGGACGTTTCGTCGAAGATCTGGAGGCGTTCGCGGGTGACGGGGACGGATACTTGTTTGGATTCGCCTGGTGCCAGATTCACTTTGGTCCAGCCGACGAGGCGGTTTGGTGGTTCGCCAGCGGAGTCGGGCAATGAGATGTAAACCTGGGCGGTCTCGCTGCCTGCGCGTTTGCCGGTGTTCTTGACGGTGAAGGAGATTTCTGTGGAGTCGCCGGGGGTGACTTTGAGGCCGGAGTAGGCGTAGGTGGTGTAGGAGAGGCCGAAGCCGAACGGAAAGAGGACGGGCTTCTTCTCGGCGTCGTACCACTTGTAGCCGACTTTCAGGCCCTCGTCGTAGTTGACGTCGAAGGGCGGAGCGATGCCCATCGCCATGCCGATCGGGCCGGGCGCGCCGGGAAGTTTTGGGATGACGTGTGTGGCGTCGGCTTTGGGCGGATCAACGTGGGTGGGATGAGGCAGGTCCGCTTCGGAGCGCGGGAATGTGATGGGGAGTTTGCCGGATGGGTTCACGTCGCCGAAGAGGATGTTCGCTATGGCTTCAGAGCCGCGGATGCCGGGATACCAGGCTTCTACGACGGCCGCGACTTTGTCGAGCCAGGGCATGAGGACTGCGCCGCCGGTTTCGAGAACGACGATGGTGTGAGGATTTGCGGCGGCGACAGCTTCAATGAGGGCGTCCTGTTTATCGGGAAGCGAGAGGCTCTTCAGGTCCATGCCTTCAGAGGCGTGCTGGGTAGCGAAGACGATGGCGACCTGGGAAGACTTGGCGAGCGCGGCAGCTGTGGCGGGGTCGGTGCCGGGATCGAACTTCACGACGGCATGCGACGCTTTGGCTTCGATGCTTTTGAGCGGAACGGAACGCTGGTATGTCTCGACGAGGAAAAATGCGAGCGGGTTGCGGGTGGATTCGGGTGACGGGGGCACAGCGTTGCCGCCAGCGGGGGAGACTTGCGATGAGCCTCCGCCGGAGAGGACGCCCGCGTCTGCGTGGCCACCGATGACGGCGATGGATTTGATGGTACCGGCGTTGAGAGGAAGTTGATTGCCAGCGTTCTTGAGGAGAACGGCGCCGTGCTCTTCGGTTTTCTGCGCGACTTCAAGGCCGCGGAGGACGTCGGGGGATTCGGGGTGCGGCGGATCATCGAAGATGCCGGAGTCGAACTCGGTGCGGAGAATGCGATGGACCATGTCGTTGAGGCGGTCCATGGGAACTTCGCCGCCTTCGACGGCTTTCCTGAGAGGCGCGCCGAAGGAGTCGTTGCCGGGCATTTCGATATCGAGACCGGCCATGGCGGCTTTGACGGTGCTCTGGGTTCCGCCCCAGTCGGAGACGACGAAGCCTTTGAAGCCGAAGTCCTTTTTGAGGACGTCGGTGAGGGTGTAGGGATTCTCGCAGGCGTAGGTGCCGTTGATCCGGTTGTAGGAGCACATGATGGCGCCGGCTCCGGAGTCACGCAGTGCGATCTGGAAAGCGAGGAGGTCGCTTTCGCGCATGGCGCGTTTGCTGATGATGGAGTTGGCGACGATGCGGCCGGCGTCCTGATCGTTGACGGCAAAGTGCTTGATGTCGGTGATGATGTGGAGGGCTTTTTCGGCCTTGAGTTCCTGGCCAGCGAGAGTACCGGCGAGGAGCGGGTCTTCGCCCTTGTACTCGAAGGTGCGGCCGTTGCGCGGCTCGCGGATGAGATTGATGCCGGAGCCGAGGGACATGTTGAAGCCGAGAGCGCGAACCTCCTGACCGATCATGGTGCCGATCTCATAGGAGAGCGCGGGATCCCATGCGGCGGCCATGGCTTCAGCGGACGGGAGAGCGGTGGCATAGCGGCCCTTTCCACCAGCGCCGGATACGCCGACGACGCAGTCGGTCATCTGGAGGTCGGGAACGCCCAAGCGAGGAATGCCGGGGATGAAGCCGAGTACGGCGATGGCGCGGGTGAGAGGACCGGATTCCGGCGGCGCAAAGATCGCATTCCAGCCGGGGCCGTGGAGGAGCTGGATTTTCTCGTCGAGGGTCATCTCCTTGATGACCATGTCGGCACGAGCGTCAGGAGAGAGTGACTTGTCGGACCATGCGTAATGTTTGGGCGCGGAGAGTCCTGGAAACTGGGCGACAGCGGAGGTCGAGACGAGAAGGATTACGAGCGAGAAAATGAAGGCGAGCCGCTTGATCATGGCCGGAAATACCTTTCTGCGATCGCCGAGAGAGTAGCACATTCGGCATGAGAGAGAAGGTGTTGGCGATGAGGGCGGATTGCGCGGGGATGGCGAGCGGGCAGGAGCAGCTGATCAAGCACCTGATCAAGCAGCTGATCGAGGCGACGAGGGGCAGCGCGCAAGCACTATGATGGTTCGCGGAATTTGGAGGAGCATGAACGCATGACGGGAAATGGAACGGATCAGGCTGGCGGGCAAGCGATGACGATGGAGCGGCGGTCTTTGCTGAAGGGCGTTGCGGGGGTGCTGGGCGGAGCAGCGGCAGTTTCCGCGGCGCCGTCGTTTGCGGTGGCAGCGCCGAGGAAGAGTGAGGAGAAGAAGACAGTGGGAGGGAATCCGCTGATTGCTTCTTCGAAGGATGCGATTGCGACGACGGAGACCGGGAAGGTTGCGGGATATGTGCGCAACGGAATCTACACGTTCAAGGGGATTCCGTATGGCGACACAACCGAGGGTGCGAATCGCTTTATGCCTCCGATGAAGGCGAAGCCGTGGCCGGGAGTAAGGAGTTCGCGGCAATTCGGGCACGTGTCGCCGCAGGGAGCGCGCACCGGGTGGGCGAATGACGAAGAGGCGTTCATGTTTTCGTGGGACGACGGAATCCAGGGAGAAGACTGCCTGCGGGTGAATGTGTGGACGCCGGGGCTGGCAGATGGGAAGAAGCGGCCGGTGATGGTGTGGCTGCATGGTGGCGGGTTCACGGCGGGATCGGGGCAGGAGCTGCGGTCGTATGACGGCGAGAATTTGGTGCGGCGCGGGGATGTGGTGGTTGTCACGCTGAATCACCGGCTGAATCTTCTGGGGTATCTGAACCTTGCAGGATTCGGCGAGAAGTATGCGCACTCGGCAAACGTGGGCATGCTGGATATTGTGGCGGCGCTCGAGTGGGTGCGGGACAATATCGCGGCGTTCGGCGGCGATGCAAAAACGGTGACGATCTTCGGGCAGTCGGGTGGAGGCGGGAAGGTGAGCGCGCTGATGGGCATGCCGAGCGCGAAGGGCCTGTTTCATCGCGCCATTGTCGAGAGCGGTTCGATGCTGAAGATGGGGACGCAGGAGCGTTCGCGCAAGCTGGCGGAGCTGATTGTGGCGGAGCTTGGGGTGGACGCGTCTTCGATCGACAAGCTGCAGACGATGCCGTACGCGCAACTGCTGGAGGCCAGTACGAGCGTGATGCGGAAGAATAATCCGCGGCCAGCAGGAGGGGTGCCGAATTTCAGACGTATGGCGGATATGCTCGGTTTCGCTCCCGTAGTGGACGAACAGGTGCTGCCGGCGCATCCTTTTGATCCGCAGGCCTCGGAGATTTCCGCGGAGGTTCCGATGATTGTGGGTACGACGCTGAATGAGTTTGTCTCGGCGATCAATCATCCGGAATACGAGCAGATGACGGACGAAGAGATGGTGCAGAAGGTTGAGGCGCTATTCCCGGGTAAGTCAGCGAACATCGTGGTTGCGTTCAAGCAGCGCACGCCGAATGCAAAGCCGTTCGATATCTGGTCGCACATTGCGGCGTCGACTGTACGAGAGAATGCGATCAAGCAGTGCAAGGCGAAGGCGGCACTGGGGAAGGCTCCGGCGTATCTCTACTGGTTTACGTGGCAGACGCCGATTCTGGATGGGAGGCCACGGGCGTTCCATTGCGCGGAGATTGCGTTTGCGTTTGATAATGTGGAGCGCTGCGAGAACATGACGGGCGGCGGAGCGGATGCGCAGGCGCTGGCGGCGAAGGTGAGCGATGCGTGGATAGCATTCGCGCGAACGGGCGATCCGAGCCATCCGGGGATTCCGAAGTGGACGCCATTTTCACCGGAGACGGTGCCGACGATGATCTTCGATAACAAGACGGAGCTCAAGAACAATCCGGATGGGGGAGAGCAGAAGAGCATCGCGGAGGCGTGAGGGAGGCCGGGATTGACTCCGGCCTTCGGATTGTTGTGCGGAAACACATGGGCATCAGAAGAGCTGGCCTAGCGGCTTTGGGTTTCGAGCTTTGCTTTCAGCTGTTCGAGATCGGTGCGGATGGCGCGCTTCATGGCGAGGAAGACGGGAGCGAGTACAAAGTAGCGAAACTTGAGCATGAAAATGGCGGCACAGAAGACGCGGGTTCCGTCCTGTTCGGGTTCGACGCGGAAGCGCCATTCGGCTGACTTGAAGTAGCGGGCGTTGCCGGTAGTGCTGGTGAGTTGAATGGTGCAGCCGCGGACGGGATCGATATCTGAGACGCGGTAGGACATTTTGCCCCAGGAGCCATCGGTGGATTTGCCGCGCGGATGAGCGAAGGTGTCGAACTCGAAGCCGACACCTGGGAGCGAGCCTGCGACAGGTTGGGTACGCGATACGCCGCGGTCCCATAAGGCGACGTTGGAGACATCGCCGAGGTAGGCCCAGACCTCTTCGGGCGAGCGGCGGATGTGGATGGAGGCTTCGAGGTGCATAGGATTGAAGACGGCCGGGATAGCTGGAAATTGTTGAGGCGATAGCCGATCGTGATTCAAATCGCACGGCAGCTTACAATGGAGGCGTTCCCTGGCTGCATAAGAAGTCGTGTTCTGATTCGTATCGAGGAGGTTTCTCCATGAAGAAGTTTCTTGTGTGCACGGTTGTGTTGCTGATGGCGGCGCCAGTTTTTGCCGCGAAGGATGAGCGCGAAGAAGATCGCGTGAAAGAAGCGGGGACGGTGTTGAAGGAGATATTGAATGTTCCCGATGATATTCCGCAGGACCTTTTGAACAAAGCGGAGTGCGTGGTGATTTTGCCCTCAGTGAAGAAGGCGGCGTTTGGTGTGGGTGGGAGCTACGGACGGGGGGTGATGGTGTGCCGCGGCGGAGCGCACTTCACGGGGAGATGGGGTGCTCCGGCGATGTATGCGCTGGAGGGACTGAGCATCGGGTTCCAGCTTGGCGGGCAGGCGACGGATTTTGTGCTGCTGGTGATGAACCAGAAGGGCGCGGAATCATTGCTGTCGAGCAAGGTGAAGCTGGGAGCTGACGCTTCGGCGGCGGCTGGTCCGAAGGGACGAACAGCGGAGGGCGCGACAGACATCGTGATGAATGCAGAGATTCTGTCCTACTCGCGAAACAAAGGCCTGTTTGCGGGTGTGTCGCTGGAGGGATCGACACTGCGGTCAGATGGCGGCGCGAACGAGAATCTGTACGGCAAGAAGCTTACGGCGAAGGAGATCATTCGCGGGGGAAGAGTGGGAGTTCCGGCGGGAGCGCGCGAACTGGTATCGCTCTTGAACACGAAGTCGCCGGTGAACAGATCGGATCCGCGGTCGCTGAAGTAATAAACCCAGGTCTCAAAATCGAGACCTGGGGCACCCAGTTTGTTTTTATCGTTGCTGGTCCTCGATGAGTGCGAGATCGAGTTGGGCGAGTTGCGTGCGGTCGCCGATTACGTGGATCTCGCGGATCTTTTCATTCGCGAAGGTGAAGCGCAGGACGCGGAAGAGGTGTCCGCGCGGAGCGATCACCAGGCCGACGTTTCCGTTGATGAGAACCGGGCGTGCGGCTCGGGCGCCCTGGGCGGTTTTGATGGCATGGTGGGCCCAGAACTCCGCACCGCGAACTTCGGTGGGAAGCGCGGGCGTGGCGGAAGCTGCGTCGGCGCGGACGACGAGATCGGGGTCGAGCACTGAGACAAGGGCGTTGAAATCGCCTGCTCGAAGGGCGGCTAGGAATGCCTCGACCACTCTTCGTTGAGTGGAGACGCCGGGACTCGGAGCCTGTCCGCCGCGTACGCGTTTGCGGGCACGGCTTGCAAGCTGGCGCGCAGCGACCGGGGAACGGCCGATGATGGAGGCGATCTCGTCGAACGAGAGATCGAACATATCGTGAAGAACGAAGGCGAGGCGCTCGGCCGGAGCGAGGCGATCGAGCACCACCATGACGGCGAGGCCGACAGAGTCAGCGAGCAGCGCGTCCTGTTCCGGACTGGGGCTGGTGTGGTGGTGGGCGGGCAGGCTGGGGGTTTGATCGTCCAGCTCGTCTTCGCGCCGTGAATTGCGGGCACGAAGCATGTCGAGGCAGACGCGGGCGACGACGGTAGTGAGCCAGCCGCCGAGGTTGTCGATGGAGTCGGATTGGGTGCGACTGAGGCGCAGCCAGGCTTCCTGCACGGCATCCTCGGCTTCGCTGGCGGATCCGAGAATGCGGTAGGCGACAGCGCGCAGGTGATCGCGGTTCTGTTCGAAGCGTTCAGCGAGAAATTGAGATTCACTCATCAGTCACATTCCTTCGCGGGTAGCCGTCATCTTGTTGACGAACGAAGTGGGATGCGTGTGACACGCGGAGGTTGATTTTCGCGATGCTGGTGGGGATGGTGATGGTGGCGGCGGTTGTTGCTTCCATTTTTGCGGAACGAATGGAGGGCGCAAGCAGGCCGAAGACGCGCAGGGAGTGGGCGCGGACGATTGCGTACTGGGTGCTTACGATTGTTGTTTCGTTTGAGATGGTTGCGGGAGGGATCTGGGATTTGCTGCGCATCGAGTTTGTCCGGGTGTCCCTGAACAGGCTCGGGTATCCGCTCTATCTTTTGTACATCCTGGGGCCACCGAAGATCTTATGTGCGATGGCATTGCTGGTGCCGCGCTTTCCGCGACTGAAGGAGTGGGCCTATGCGGGTGCGGTCATCAATTATCTGGGGGCGGGGGCTTCACTGCTGCTGAGTGGAAGGCCGGTGGTGGAGTGGGTAGCGCCATTGGTTTTTGCGGGAGTCTCGGTGGGTTCGTGGGGGTTGCGGCCGGCGGGACGGAAGTTGATGGTGAGCGGAACGGGAGCGGAATTGCGCGGGGCGGCTTGGTGGGTTTCGTTGTTGATTGCTGGAGCGATGGTGGGGGCGGCGCTTGCGACGTTGCCGGAAGGGGTGACACGGCGTTAGTGCTGGAGGATTTGGTTTTTTCGATTCCTGTCACATTTGGCGGATGGGGTTCGTCAGGGTGGTGAAAGCGAAACCGATGAAGTGAGAAGGAGATCAGATGCAACCCAGAATGAATCATCCAGCCATGATTGTTCCCGGAGCGATGGAGGCATTGCAGGCCGTAGGCAAGCTGGCCGAGTGCTGTGGACTTTCCAAGGAAGTGCGGGAAATTGTTCACCTGCGCGCGAGCCAGATCAATGGATGCAGTGTGTGCGTCGACATGGATTGGCACGGACAGCAGAAGAACGGAGGCATCGACAAGCGGACATTTGCAGTGGCAGCTTGGCGAGATGCACCGTACTTTACGGATGCGGAACGGGCAGCGCTGGCGTTAACAGAGGCGGTTACGCGATTGAGCGACCGGCAGGATCCGGTTCCGGATGCGGTGTGGGATGAGGCTGCGCGGCACTTCGATGAAATGGCGCTGTCGGCCCTGCTGCTGTGCATCACGACCACGAATATGTGGAACCGGCTGAATGTGGCGACGAAGCAAGTGGCCGGGGCATGGATGAAAGTGCCGCAGGCGCGGGAGATTGTGGAGAGGGCGCTGGCGGCGAAGTGAGAGTGAATTGTGTGCCGGCTTGTTCGTATCCCACCCTACCCAACGATGAAGCTGTTGGGTAGGATGGGGCACCCGCCTCTCCTATTCCGGAGCAACCTCTTGATCATCTACAGGCACCCGCATTTGTGGTCAGGCCTGCTTACTGGTGTTTGATGAACTTGCCGGTTTGGAGTTCGCGCATGGCGGTTTGCAACTCGGCTTGAGTGTTCATCACGATGGGCCCGTACCACGCGACTGGTTCTTCGAGCGGTTTGCCGGAGACGAGCAGGAAGCGAATGCCTTCAGGGCCAGCCTGGACGGCGATCTCGTCGCCACGGTCGAAGAGGACGAGCGAATGGTTTTTCGCGTCGTACTTTGCCGGCGCGTTGGGATCCACGGCTGACTCGGTAAGTACCGCCTGCGGATCGGAGGCATCGCGAAATGTGCCGCTGCCCGCGAAGACATAGGCGAAGGCGTTGCGCGTGACGTCGACCTTGATGCGCCGCAGTTTGTTGGGCGGAACGGAAATGTCGACGTAGTTGGGATCTGCTGCCACTCCCTCGACAGGACCGCGTTTGCCCCAGAATTCGCCGACGATGATGCGAGCTTTTGTGCCGTCGTCCTCGGTGACTTCGGGGATCTGCGCCGCAGGGATGTCCTGATAGCGCGGGTCGGTCATCTTGAGCGAGGCGGGCAGGTTGGCCCAGAGTTGGAATCCGTGCATGCGGCCGTTCTCATCGCCTTTGGGCATTTCCTGATGGAGGATGCCGCTGCCGGCAGTCATCCACTGGACGTCGCCTGCGGTCATACGGCCCTTGTTGCCCAGGGAGTCGCCGTGAGCGACTTCGCCGGCGAGGACGTAGGTGATGGTCTCGATGCCGCGGTGCGGGTGCCAGGGGAATCCGGCGATGTAGTCGGCAGGCTTCTCATTGCGGAAGTCGTCGAAGAGCAGGAACGGATCGAATTCCTTGGTTTTGCCGAAACCGAAGGCGCGCTGAAGCTTGACGCCCGCCCCCTCGATGGTGGACTTGGTTTCGAGTATTTCTTTGACCGCGCGAAGCGACATGGTGGACCTCCGACTGGGTGTTTCTTAGCGTACAGGTAGTAGATGCGCGAGGGAGATATTCGTTGCAACAAGTAGTTTGAGACAGGGGACGAGAAGCAGGGGACAAGGGGACGGAAAAGCAGGGGACAAGGGGACGAGGGGACGAGGAACAGGGGACAAGGTGACAAGGGGACGAGGAACAGGGGACAAGGTGACAAGGGGACGAGGAACAGGGGACAAGGTGACAAGGGGACGAGGAACAGGGACGAGATGACAAGGGGAAAAGGGACGAGGGGACGAGAGAACGAGAGACGGGGTTCTGGGGGGATTGGAAATGGTAAAGCGGCACGGGAGGCCGTGCCGCTGGGGAGTTGGTTTCGAATCTTGAGCGCTCAGGCCTTGATGAATTGGGCTTCGATGGTGATGTTCACATCGTCTCCGACGAGGATGCCGCCGGTTTCGAGGGCCGCGTTCCAGCTGAGGCCGTAGTCTTTGCGGTTGATCTTTGTGGTCGCGGAGAGGCCAATACGGGTGTTGCCCCACGGGTCTTTGCCGGGAGCGGAGGGGCCGTCGACGACGAAAACCTGCTGGCGGGTCTGGCCGTGGATGGTGAGGTCGCCGGTGACGTTGTAGCCGCCGTCGCCGTTGGGCTGGACCTTGGTGGAACGGAAGGTCATGGAGCCGAATTGGGCGGCGTCAAAGAAGTCGGCGCTTTTGAGGTGGGCGTCGCGCTGAGCATCGCCGGTGCTGATTGAGTTCACGTCAATGGACGCTTCGATGGTGGAGAGGGTCTTGTCAGTGGCGTGCTCGGTGAGGGTTCCGGAAAGTCCGTTGAAGCTGCCTTTTACGTTGGAGATCATCATGTGCTTGACCTTGAACTCGGCATGGGAGTGAGCGGGATCGAGTTTCCAGGTGGTGAGGGCTGCGGGATTTGCGGTGGTGGTTGCCATGGAGTGGCTCCTTTCAGAAGTGCTGTCAAGTCTTGGATGCTATTCAAAGATATTCGTTGCAACAACTATTTCTTGGTACCGAACGAGGGAGGTTCAGACGGGCCGAGGACTAGGGAATAGGGACTAGGGAATAGGGAATAGCGAATAGGGAATAGCGAATAGGGAATGGGGGATGGGTATTAGAGCGATCCCGGGCGCTTGGAGAAGGCGTCCGGGACGGAGGGGGCGGGGGGTCTCAGCGGGGGAGTTGGTTGGTGCCGGTGATGGTGAGGGGGGCGGAAATGGTGGAGGAGCCGAGAGCGCCATCGGGCTGGGAACTGCCGAGGGAAAGCTTGTATTCGCCTGGGGTTACGGCGCGGGTGCCTTTGTCGTCGACTTGGGAGAGGGTGCGGGGATCGAGTTTGAAGGTTATGTGCTTTGTCTCGCCGGGGTCGAGGTGAAGGCGCTGGAAGCCGGAGAGGGCTTGTTTGGGAGAGAGCGCGGATTGCGGCGGTATGAGATAGAGCTGGGCGACTTCATCTCCGGCGACGGAACCGGTGTTTCTCACGTCGGCTTCGACGGTGAGGGGGTCGCCGGCTTTGAGGCTTTTGGTTGAAAGTTTGAGGCCGGAGTAGGCGAAGGTGGTGTAGCTCAGCCCGTCGCCGAAGGCGTAGAGGGGCTTGCCTTTGAAGTAGCGGTAGGTACGGTTGGCCATGGAGTAGTCGTCGAAGGCAGGGAGCTGGTCGACTCCTGTGTAGAAGGTGACTGGGAGGCGACCGGAGGGATTGTTCTTGCCGCTGAGAGTTTCGGCGATCGCCTGGCCGCCGGACTGGCCGGGGTACCAGGCTTCGAGGAGAGCCCGGGCGTTCTGCTGGGCCCAGTTCACGGCGAGAGCGCTGCCGTTGAGGAGAACGACAGTGATGGGTTTACCGGTTTTTGCGAGGGCTTCGAGGAGCTGCTGCTGAACTTCGGGTAGTTCGATTTCGGTGCGGTCGCCGCCGGAGAAACCCTTGGCGTCCACCTTCATTTCTTCGCCTTCGAGTCGCGCAGTGAGGCCGACGAAGGCGATGACGGTGTCGGCTTTGGATGCGGCTTCGACGGCTTGTTTCAGGAGGAGTTCGGGCGAGGGGGTCCACTCGAAGGAGAGGCCGGCGCCGGTGATGCGGGCTGACTGAATGTACTCGATGCGGAGCTCGTGGGGGCGGGTATCAGAGAAGGAAATTGCAAAGTGCTGGATCGCGCCGTAGTTGCGGCCGGAGGGCGGTAGTTTGGTGGCGGTGGGCGTGGGCGGGGCAGTTGGTTCAAGCTTTTTGCCGTCGAGATAGACGGCGAATTTCAGCTTGTCCTGGCAGGGGTAGCAGATGGGCAGGCGGAACTGGAAGTTGAGGGTCTCGGCTGTGGGGGAGCGAAGTGCTCCGACCCAGCGGACGGCGAATGCCTGGTTGGAGGTGTCGGCGGGTTCGACGGGATTGGCGAAAGCCCAGTCGAAGTCGATTTCCTTGTCGATGCGGACCATAGCGGGAGCGCCGTCAAAGCTGGGCTTGGAGAAGTACTGGCCTTCGAGGCCGTCAACGGTGGAGTCAGTGGCGGCGCGAAGCATGGTGCGCGGGACGGGAAGTTCGCCGTTGGCGATGTACGTGGAGCCTTGCGCGTAGAGGACGTGGTCGTGGCCGAATTCGGATTCGATGCCGTCGACGGGGAGGATGGGGTGGAGGGGAATCGCGTTGTAGTTGCCTTCGAGTGCCACGCGCGATCCGGCGAGGGGGCCGACGACGGCGATGGCCTGGTGTTTTGCGGGATCGAGCGGGAGGAAGTGATTTTCGTTTTTGAGCAGGACCATGGATTCGCGCGCGGCACGCAGTGCGAGGGCGGCGTGTTCGGGGGAGTTCACGAGCGACATCTGAAGCTTGGAGAAGGGGACCTGCGCAGGGGGATCGAACATGCCGAGCTTCATGCGCGCGGTGAAGAGGCGCTTGAGGGAGACGTCGAGCTGAGCTTCGGTGAGGAGACCTTTGTGGACGGCGTCGGTGAGAGCGCGGTATTCGGTGCCGCAGTCAGTGTCGGTTCCGGCCAGGATGCCGGCGGCTGATCCTGCGGGGGCGTCGGGCGAGTAGTGATGGCCATAGGACTCGTAGAAGTCGCCGATGGCGCCGCAGTCAGAGGTTACGAAGCCGTTGAAATGCCAGTCGCCGCGAAGGATTTCGCCGAGGAGCATTTTGCTGGCGCAGGCGGGGACGTTGTCCACGCGGTTGTAGGCGCACATGATGGAGTCGGCGTGGGCGTCAACGATGGTGGCGCGGAAGGCGGGTAGGTAGGTGTCCCAGAGATCGTGGGGAGTGGGATCGACATCGGCCTTGTGGCGGGTGGACTCGGGTCCGCTGTGGACTGCGTAGTGCTTGGGGGTGGCGATGGCGCGAAAGTATTTCGGGTTATCACCCTGGATGCCTTCGACGAATGCAGTGCCGAGGCGGGCAGTGAGAAAGGGGTCTTCGCCGTAGGTTTCCTGGCCGCGGCCCCAGCGGGGATCGCGAAAGATGTTGATGTTGGGCGACCAGATGGTGAGGCCGAAGTAGCGGTCGTGGTTGTTGTGGGCGATGGCGTCGTTGTACTTGGCGCGGGCCTCGGTGGAGACGGCTTCGCCGATGGAGTGGATGAGGGGAGCGTCCCATGTGGCGGCGTTGCCGATGGCTTGCGGGAAAAGCGTCGCGAAGCCGGAGCGGGCGACCCCGTGCAGGCCTTCGTTCCACCAGTTGTATGCGGGGATGTCGAGGCGGGGGATGGCGGGGGCGCGATCGATGAGCTGCTCGACTTTTTCTTCGAGCGTGAGACGGCCGACGAGGTCGTCGACGCGTTTGTCGATGGGAAGAGAGGGATTTCGGAACGACATGGCTGCCGCGGCTTTGATCTGCTCGCTGGTGGGCGCGGGGGCGGGAGATTGAGTGGGCTGCTGCGCTGTGATGGTGAAGGGAAGTAGCAAGGAAAGGGCAAGGAGAGCTGGATACAGGCGCATCGTTCAAAGTCCCCCGAGAGCATGGTAAAGCGTTGAAGTTCGATGCTGCAGTGAGTTTGTGCGTATTTGGAGGTGGCTTCAGGGCAGCACAGCTTCGGCTTCGATTTCGAGCTGCACGTCGTCGCGGAAGAGGGCCTGGACACCGGCGAGGGTGCTTGCGGGCGCGTGGTCTTTGTCGATGATCTTGTCGCGGGCTTCGCGGATGGCGAGGAGCTTGTCGTGATTGAGGCCGACTACGTAGTAGTTGAGTTTGACGAGGTTGGAAGGCCTGGCTCCGGCTGCGGCGAGAGCTGCCTGGATGTTTGAGAATGCCTGGCGGGCTTGTGCCGCGAAGTCGGTGCTGACTTTTCCGTCCTTATCCATCCCCACCTGGCCGGAGATGAAGACGAGTTTGCAGTGGTTCACGATGACCACGTGGGTGTAGCCGTTGGGCTTGCTTATGTCTGGCGGGTTTTTGAATTCCACCTGCTGCGAAGTGGCGGCGACCGGGAAGAGGAAGGCAATGGCGAGAAGGGTTGGATACACGCGCATGTAGGTCAAATTCTCCCAGAGCATGGTACGGGCTGGAGATTCGCGTGGCAAAAGGGAGGGGCGCGGCAGGACGAGGTCAGCGCTTGGGCACCAGAGCTTTGGGATCGCGGCGAGGCAATAAGCGGTTCTTGCTCTATGGGGTGGGGATGAGCAGTGTCCGATATCGAACGGGTGAACGTGAATATGAACGGGTGGCATGCGGTCTGCAGTTAGCGGCGGCAGCGAAATCCAAGTATCGATTGACCAAAAATGAGGGCGGGTTTGGAACCTGACCTGCTGAGTCAGCGTCAGACTAGTGTCCTTGCAATGCGATTGATTCGGAGGATTGGAATGCGGAACCTGCTGTATGACTTGCGTTATGCGATTCGGCAATTGCGCAAAACGCCGGGGATGGCGCTGCTGGCGATTTTGACGCTGGCACTGGGGGTGGGTGCGAATACAGCCATCTTCACGGTGATCGATAGCGTGCTGCTGCGGCCGCTTCCGTATTCGCATTCTGACCGGCTGGTGTTTATCGGGCCGGGCGGGGACAAGCCGAGCTTTGGATCGACTTCGTGGCTGAACTACAAGGATGTGCAGGCGCAATCGAAGCTGATGGAGAGCGTGGCGGGATACGCCGAAGACGTCAGCGTGCTGGAGACCAAGGACACATCGGTCAGCGTGGTGGCGCCGCGGGTTACGCCGAATCTCTTCACGATGCTGGGTGTGCAGGCGAAGTTAGGCAGGACGTTCTCGGAAGCAGAGGGGCAGTCGAATGGGGCTCCGGTGGTGCTGCTTTCTGAAGGGCTGTGGCGGGAGACGTTCCACTCTGATCCGAACATCGTGGGACAGGTGGTAAAGATTGGGGGAAAGCCGGACATGGTTGTGGGCGTGATGCCGGCGAGCTTCCGCTTTCCCGACAATATGGGGCCGGATCTGCAGAAGGGTGTGTGGCTGCCGATTCAGCCGACTCCAACCATGCTGAAAGATCGTGGATACCACTTCTTCAATGTTGCCGGCGTGATGAAGCAGGGCGTGACGGTGCGTCAGTTGCAGCAGGAGGTGAGCGCGATTGCGAGTCATATTCCTTACGAGCATGAGCCAGTGACGTTCCGTGTGGATCCGTATCAGGAGGTGCTGACGGGGCCTGTACGGCCGGTGCTGTTTGCGCTGTTCGGGGCGTTGGGCTTGGTGCTGCTGATCGCGTGCGCAAACGTTTCGAATCTGCTGATCGCGCGGGCACTCGGGAGGCAGCAGGAGTTTGCGGTGCGTGCTGCGCTGGGCGCGGGTCGGTCGCGGCTGATCGGGCAGATGCTGTCAGAGGGCTTGTTGCTGAGTGTGCTGGGATGCGGCGTGGGAGTGCTGCTGGCGGAAACGGCAATGATGGGCATTCGCAAATTGCCGGATGGGACGATCCCGCTGGCCGATTCGATCGGGATTCACTGGATGGTGCTGCTGGTGCTGGCGGGGATTGCGGCGGTGACGACCGTGCTGTCGTCGCTGCTGCCTGCGCTGCTGGTGGCGAAAGCGAATCCACAGGTCGCTCTGCAGGCGTCTTCGCGCGGCCTGGGATCGAAATCGACGGGAGGTAAACTGAGCGGCTGGCTGGTGGCGGGAGAGGTGGCGCTTTCGACGCTGCTGCTGGTGGGAACGGGGCTGCTGTTCCGGACACTTTGGAATCTGGAGCAGTCGCATCTGGGGTTTGCGACGGAGCATGTGACGACATTTACCGCGATGCCAGCGGATGCGGCGGGATTTTCGGGGATGGCAGTTTCTGAGGATACGGAACATGCGCCGACTTCAGTGGCAACGATCGCGTATGGGCCGGTTCTGGAGCGGATAAGGCAACTGCCCGGATTTGAAGCGGCGGCGATGGCGACGTCGCCACCGCTGTCGGGGATGGATCTGCACTCGAGTTTTGACATTCTGGGCCAGCCTGCAAATCGATCAGATCAGCCGCAGGCACGGGTGTCGGCGGCGAGCGGCGATTACGCGAGAGCGATGGGGACGCCGATTGTGCGGGGGCGCATGATAAGCGATTCGGATGCGCTGACCACCCCGTTTGTGGCGGTGGTGAATGAATCGCTGGCAAAAAAGTATTTCGCGGGGAAAGAGCCGCTGGGGAAGCAGATCAATCTTGGCGGCAAAGACACGGGCATGATCAAGCCGTACACGATTGTGGGCGTGCTGGCAGACCAGGTGGATTCGAGCGTGGGTGGATCGATTCAGCCGCTGGTGTTGTTGCCACAACAGCAGATTCCGACGACGTCACTGTTTTATCAGGCGCTGCTGAAGACGGTAGTGACGTTTGTAGTGAAGACACGGGGGAGTATCCCTGTGGCGCAGCAGATGCGGACAGTGTTCCATCAACTGGCGCCGGGCTTCGCGCTGGATAACTTCCAGACGATGCAGGAGGCGGTGGACAAGAACACGTTCAGCCAACGGCTTGGGCTCTACCTGGTTGGATCGTTCGCGGGACTTGCGATTGCAATGGTGATTGCGGGATTGTATGGGGTGCTGTCGCAACTAGTGAGCTACAGGCGGCGCGAAATTGGCGTGCGAATGGCCCTGGGTGCTACGCGGGCGAGCGTGGCGAAGCTGGTGTTGCGTCAAGGGTCAATTCTGATTGGGGCGGGGCTCGTTGGCGGAATTGTGCTGTCGCTGGCGTCGGGGCGGCTTATCAAGGGATTTCTGTATGAAGTGAAGCCGCTGGATGCAAGCACGTATATCGCGGTGGCGGTAGTGCTGACGGGGATCGGTCTGGTTGCGGCGTTGATTCCGGCGCGGCGGGCAGCGACGATCCAGCCGATGCAGGCTCTGCGAGACGAGTGAGGACAGGGGAAACGAGGGTACGAGGGGACAAGGGAACGAGGGGGCGAGGGGCGAGGGGACAAGTTCTTTCGCCGCAATGGCGCTTGAAGCTTCGGCCAGCTGGATCGGGGGCGCGCATCCAAGGAGAGATGTGCGTTGGTAGAATCGGGCAATGATCTGCGAGGGATGGGAAGGACTCACAGTCGATGGAAAGTTCCCGCTGCTGGAATGGCTTGGCGGGTGGGCTGATCGCTGCGTCTTTCTCACGGTGCGGCAATCGACGCACACAGCGAATATCAAGCTGATCCAGGCGAGCGGGGCTGATGCGGATGCATGCGTCGCCAAATGGGAAGCGGCGAAAGAGCTCTCGCATCCTTGTCTGGTTGGGACGATGGAGACGGGGCGATATCGGCTGAATGACACCGACGTTGCATACGTGGTAACGGAGAAGGCTGAAACTTTTCTTTCAGGGATCGTTCCGCGAAAGGCGCTAAGCCCGACGGAACTGGCTGAAATTTTCGTTCCCGTTGTGGATGCGCTTTCGTTTGTGCATGAGAAAGGTTTTGTGCACGGGAGCGTGAAGCCGTCGAGCATTGCGCTGGTGGATGCTGAGTGGAAACTCTCGTCGGACGAGATGGCCCGCGCGGGCGATGCTTTGAGATTGAATCGGGATCTCGACACTTACGATGCGCCGGAGGTGGGTTCGGGAACGGTGACGTCGGCCTCCGATATGTGGTCGTTGGGCATGATTGTGGTGGAGGCGTGCAGCCAGAGAACTCCTGTATGGGACCGCGAGACGGCCGGGGACCTTGGCGTGCCGGACTGGCTGCCGCAACCTTTCCGGGAGATTGCGCGCGGGTGCTTGCGGTGGGATTCGACCAAGCGGATCTCAATCGTAGAGGTGAAAGATTTGCTGGCGCGAATACCTGTGCGGGCGAAATCGACTGACGCGGCTCGGCCCCGCGAATCTGAACGGCATCACGCGACGGCAGGAGCAGCAGTTGCAACGGAACCGGCGGTTTCGACCTTGTCGGAGCGGGTTGCAGCAGTTCGTGCTGAGGAGCCGGGAGAACTGCGACCGGCTGCGAGAAATTTGTTTGAGCCACAGACGGATGAACTTACTCCCCGGTCACGTCTCTTCGCCGATATTGCAGACGAGGACGAACACGAAAGCCATACTGGGGCAGTGCTGTTTGGGATTCTTGTGCTGCTGGTGATTGGCGTTGTGCTGGGGGTGCGATACCGGGACAGAATTTTGCCTCTGATTGCGAAACGGAACGCACCGGCTTCGATTCAGCAAACGCCGCCGGCGGAAGCACCGGAAAATCCAGCCGGAGCGGCAAAGCCCGATCAGCAGCCGGCGGGGAGTCCGCCACAAGCTGCGCCGGCGCAGAATCAAACGGCGGGATCGCAACCGGCAGCGCAGAGCCAGCCTGTTGCGCCGCCAGGTGACACAGCGAAGCCGCCTGCGCAGACGGCCACGGATGAGCAAAAAACTCCGGATTCGGAGGGGGTAGCGAAGACGGAAACAAAGCCGGAAGTGAAGCCCGTTCCGCCGGAGCCGAAGCATACGACGCCAGCGCCACGGGTGATGAATGCGAAGGGCGCGGTAGAGAAACGAGTTCTGCCCAATGTTGCACCCGGGGCCGTGCAGAGTATGCGAAGGCCGGTGCAAGTGGATGTGCGCGTCTCGGTGAGCAGCAGCGGCTCAGTTTCAAGCGCGCTTTGCGTCACGCAGAGGAAGGGGAACTACTGGGCGAAGATCTCGCAGCAGGCCGCAGAGGAGTGGAAGTTCAAGCCGCCGATCAGTGATGGGCAACCGCGAGCGAGCTACTGGATGCTGCTGTTCGAGTACAACCGGGGAAAAACGAACGTAGTGGCGACGCAACTGCGCTGAGGAGTTCAGCATGAAAGTGATGCGCGGGCTTCTGTTTATTTCCCTGTTCGTGGGCTGTGCCGGAAGTATGGCGCAGAATGATCCCGGCGCTACTGACATGGTTGCGGGGGTTTGGCGCGGACACTCGGTGTGCATGGTGAAGGACAGTCCGTGCCACGACGAGATGAATGTTTATCGCATTTCGGCCATTGCGGGGAAGCCGGGAATTTACTTCGTCTCCGGAAACAAGATTGTGGACGGCAAAGAGGAAGTGATGGGTACCGGGGAGTGGAGGTACGACGCGAGCGCGCATGTTCTGACGTATGAGTTTCCACGCGGAGTGTTTCGGCTGAAGATGGACGGCGGAAAGATGGAGGGCGATCTCAAACTGCCCGATGGAACACAGTTCCGCCAGATCTTCTTGGAAAAGGACAAGTGAAGCGAATCACGGCACTGCGCAGGTGAAGTTCGCGGCGTCGCTGGTGTCGCCGGAGCCTGAATACTTTGCCACTTTTGGGTACGCGCAGAGCGGGCGTGTCATGAGGACCTTAGGTGCGCCGTTGTCGCCGGGGCCATATTTTGTGGCGGTGATGTTGTCTTTGGGAGCGCCTTTCTCAACCCAGTTCACAAGTGAATCGAAGAGGCCATAGGTGGGGCCTTTAGCTGTCTGGAGGCCGAACTGGCCGAAGAAGCTTGGACCGGGGCCGCCGGCGCAGTGCTCGACGCCAGGAGCCATGTAGAGGCGGAGGAAAGAGCCGGTGTCTCCCATCTTCTGCTGGACGCTTTTGTAATAGTCGATGGTGTTCCAGGGAGAGATGGCCTGATCATTCCAGCCGTGATAGAGGATGAGTTTGCCTCCACGGGATGAGAATTTGCCGAGGTCAGGATCGGTTGAATCGAGATCGGCCGCTTCCTTCTCGCGTGACTGGCGTAGAGATGCTTCAGGATCGGCGGTGAGCGCGTTCCACCTGGGATCGCCGGTGACCATGTAGCGGAAGTAATTGTCGACGTAGTGGAGACCGGATGCGCTGGTGGGATCCTGGCCGATGACCCACTCGCGCCAACCCCACTCATCGCCGGGAGTGAAGCCGGGGAAGACGGTCTTCCCGGAGGCGTCGCGCGGTCCCGTGTAGATGGAATTCAGGGTAGCGATTTGCGGTTGCGTGAGGCAGTCAAGCGTCTCTTCACCCTTGCAGAGGAGGATCTGGGGATCGAAGTGGCACTTTGAAGGGTCGTTGATGATGCCGTCTTTCACCCCATCGAGCGCGTCGCAGGCGGCGAGTGATGCTTTCTGGATCGCAGGCAGCTTGAGATCGGAGAAGTAGGCGCGCGGATCGGACTGCCTTGACTGTATGGTCAGCACCCCAGCGCCGACCATGGTGGACCAGGCATTGGCGGGCGCGCCGGCGAGGATGCCATCGTAGTCGGTGGGGAAGCGTTGAGCTTCTACGAGGGCTTCGCGTCCGCCGTCGGAGCAGGAGTCGAAGTAGGCTTTGTTTTCGTGTTTGCCGTAGTAGGCGGAGATGATTTCGCCGGCTCGGAGTCGAGTGAGGTGGACGGCGCGCCAGCCGAAGTCTTTCACTTTTTCGGGATGTCCGTAGGCCCATGTGGCGTCGGTGGCGTTGGCCTGGTGACCGGCGTCAGAACCTGCAACCGCGAAGTTGCGCTTGAGGTATGCGGACAGCTCATCGTAGCCGATGGAACCGGCGAAGCCTCCGTTGCCTGCGCCGAGAAGTCGGCCATTCCAGTTCTGTAAGGGCAGCCAGACTTCAAAGCGAATGGCGGAGTCGCTTGTGGGTCGGATGATACCGGTGACGCGGCAGAATGGCGGGAGTCCAGTGAAGGAAGGGCGGGATTCGATGATGGTGATCGTGCCGGAGGTGACTTGCTCGGCGAGGGTGATGGTAGTGTTCTCGAGCTGAAGGGATTTGATTGAACTGCAATCGGCGGCGCGAAGGGTTGCGCAAGCGGAAAGTACGAGAATGAGCGGGCAGACTCGGGCGAGACGGTTCAAGCGACCCCCAGGAAGAAGAAGTTATCGAGGGGATTAGACCAGATTGGCGGGCCGGGGTGCCAGAGGGTTTGGTGGAGCGGGGATGGATTCGGCTGTGATCTGTTTTGTGACCATTGGCGACCAGGCGGGATGTTGAGCGGGGAAATGCGGTTAGACTTTTGGCAATGATTCCGAAGCAGGGCTGGTTACAGGTGTCCGAGTGGATGGCACTGGGTGCGGCAGTTTGCCTGTGTATCGCAGTCTCGAACGGGCAGCAATTTCCGCAGGTAAACCGATCGCACTCTTTCGGGCCGGATCAGTGCGGGCCCGCGGACCCTTCGTACATCAAGACGGCAAATGAGACGGGTGGTGTGCCGCTATTTTTGCAGCGCAGCGAAGCGGGCAAGGCGATGCAGTTGATGCGGGAGTCAACGCGCGAGAATGTTTCGACTGTTTTGTGGGCTTCGGCGAAGCTAGCGGGTGTGGGGCAGAAGTTTGAGATTCCGGTGGACTCGGTGACGGAGCGGATCACGTTCACTTTTTCCGTGGATACGAAAGGGACGAAGCTGGCTCTGCGTGAGCCGAACGGTAAGGAAGTGGGCGCCGGATCTGCTGGCGTGGAGGATACGGAGCTGAACTGCGGGCGTCTCATTACGGTGGTGAAGCCGCGGGCGGGTAAGTGGAAGGCGGAGGTGAGCGGGAGCGGGACGTTCTGGCTGGAAGCGCAGGCGCAGAGCGATATTTATTTGATCAAGGCGGAGTTTGTGGAGGTGGGCGGACGGCCGGGACACGAGGGACTGTTCCGGATTCAGGGGCAGCCGGTCGCGGGGAAGACGGCGACGCTGCAGGTTTCGATGTCGGCTGGTGATACGAGGTCGACGGAGTTCGCGCTGGTGAACATGAAGGGGGATGTGCTGGAGAAAGTGCATCTGCACACGACAAGCGCCGACAGGGACTTTTTGGATCTGGCTGGCGATGTGGTGTTGCCAAACGTGCCGTTTCGTATCGCTGTGACCGGGCGCGATGAAAAGGAGATGCCGTATCAGCGGTTTTACGCAACTCTGTTTCATGCGGAGCGTGTGCAGGTGGTGCCGAAATTCAACTTCGATGAGATCGCCGCGGGAGAGAAGAGGACGGGCGAGTTCGAGGTGAAGAATGCCGGTCCGGCGCAAACGTTCAAAGTGACGGTGGTGGATGCGCACAAGTTCGTGACGAAGGTCGAGCCGCAGGAGCTCTCTCTCAGTGCGAACGAGAGCCGGAAGGTTCGTGTGGGGATCGCGGTTCCGGCGGGTACACAGGCGGGAGTTGGGGACGATGTGATCGTGGTGGTTGCAAGCACGTCGGGGATCCCGACCAGCAACTCGGCGATCGTGCATCTGTCCGTTTCAAAGATGTGAGGCACGGTCTCAGGACCGGAGCAGCCCAGGAACAATGGCGTGAATTCAAAAATTGGAAAAACTGGTGTGTACTTCCCGTCACTTCAGACCCTGTAAAAATGTGTAGCATTAGTGCCAAATCAAGGGACCACAATGATCACGTTCCGGGACTTGGTAGTTTCTTTCTCCATATTTCTACTTGCCTCTTGTGCCACTCTCGGACAGAGTCCTTCTTCTAGTGAAGGTAAGCCGGGTGCCGATGAACACCATCCGGCGGTGTCGGCGAAGCTCAATGTTCTGGCGCACAGGCTGCTCGATGCCGGACTGAAGGCAAATGCTTTCACGGGCGACGAACTGAAGCCGTGGCACATGAAGATGGATTTCCAGGTAATCGAACCGGGCGTGCCTAAGCCGGTGGGTGGTTCTGTGGAGGAGTGGTACGCAGGGCCGTATAAATGGCGTCGCGTGTATCAGGGCGGGACGCCGAATCTGAATGGGACGGAGTGGAGCCTTTCGAAGTTTGAGCACTATCAGAGCAAACCGGGTGAAACCGGTTTCTCCTATCGGGCATTGAATCTGCGCGTGGCCAGGCCGGTGGTTGATCCGATGTACCAGGCGGCCAACATTCATCCGGATTATGACCTTCAGGTGAAGAGGGTGAATACAGCCGGGCTTGCACTGAACTGCGTTTCTGTTCCTGATCCGAAGCGCTACGCCGCGGAGACAAATCCCGATTGGCTTTTCGCGACGATGTGTTTCGATGCGGACGTTCGTTTACGGCTGACGGTAGCCGGTGACACTTCTGTGCAGTTTGACGACTTCATGCCATTCCAGGGCCGCACGGTGGCGCGTGACGTAAAGGTGATCCAGAAGGGGAGCTTGATTGCGGCGATGAAGGTGACACTCTTGGAGATTCTGGAAACCATGAGTCCCGATATGGTACGGCCGCCGAAAAGTGCAATTGCTCAGCCATATGTGATCGAGCCGGGATTCCCCGCACCGGAGCCGATCTACCAAGTGGCTGCGCATATTCAACTGCCGCCTGGGGGAAGACCGTACCAAGGCGTAGCCCTAGTTCCCGTGACGATCCGCAAAGATGGGACTGTGAAGGTGAGGGTGGAAGAGATGCTTTGGACGGGGCAATACCTCAACTTCAAAGACTCTCTTGTGAATGCGGTGAGCCAGTGGAAGTACAAGCCATACCTCGTGGACGGCGAAGCCGTAGAAGTGGGATTGACGATTCAATATCCGCTTGATGGTAAGCCGTTTGTGCCTGAATATGAGCGAGCAAAACCAGCAGCTGTACATATGGCTGCCAATGACTTTTCGAGTGCGTACGATCCGAGGCGAGATCCGGACAAGGACCTGGCGATGGCGGAAGCTAGCGCAACGGAGTCGCACAAACGAATCCTGATGGATGTGGGCGGCGACTGGTGCGTCTGGTGCAGGCGCCTCGACGAGTTTTTCGCGAACAACGCCGATCTGCGTAGCGTGCGCGATGCGAACTTCGTTCTGCTGAAGGTGAACATGAGCGCGCAGAATGAGAACTACACGTTTCTTCATCGGTTTCCCGAAATTCCGGGATACCCGTTCTTATTCGTACTGGACGAGAATGGGAAAGTGGTCACTACCGAGAATCCGAGCGATCTGGAGAATGGTTCCGGCTATGACGCGGGCCGCGTGAAGAAGTTTCTCTCGAGCTGGCAATCGAAGCAGAACTGATGGAGATTGGTTTCCACGGCTTCCACATTGGCGCCATGAGCGCGGACGTATGCTTGAGACACAACTCCTGTGTCTGATTTTGCCCAGAGCGTGAAGCAACAGGTCGATATCGTCAAGATCGTCGAGGGATATATTCGTCTGCGCAAAGCTGGGGCGACGAACTACTCGGGATTGTGCCCGTTTCATAAAGAGAAATCGCCGTCGTTCAACGTGCATGCGGTAAGGCAGTTCTTTCACTGCTTCGGGTGCGGCGTGTCGGGGGACGTGTTCACGTTTGTCGGGAAGATCGAGAACGTGAGCTTCCTGGAAGCGGTAAAGATCGTGGCGCAGAAGGCGGGGATTCCGCTGCCGAAACGGGAGTTCTCATCGCCTGAGGAGGCGGCCGAGGCGCGGATGCGGGGGAAGCTGCTGGATCTGCACGAGGTGGCGGCGGGGTACTTTGAGGAGCAGCTACGGGGGGGGGAGGGGGCCGTGGCGCGGGAGTACCTGGCGGGACGCGGAATGACACCGGAGGGGATCAGGACGTTCCGGATTGGGTATGCGCCGGACAGCTTTGGGGCGCTTCGGGATCGGTTGAGCGGGATGGCGGATGAGGCGACGCTACGTGCTTCGGGGCTGTTCAGTTCGAAAGAGCAGGGGGACGGTTCGCAGGGGCCGATCTACGACCGGTTCCGGAAGCGAGTGACGTTCCCGATTTGCAACGAGAGCGGGAGGGTGATCGCGTTTACGGCGCGGACGCTGGAGTCGGGAGAAAAGGCTGGGCCGAAGTACGTGAATTCGCCGGAGACGCCGCTGTATCGGAAGGGCGAGGTGCTGTTTAACCTCGACAAGGCGAAGAGCGCGATCAGGCAGGCGGGGTACGCGCTGCTGGTTGAAGGGCAGATGGACTGTATCTCACTGTTTTTGCGTGGGATTCAGCACGTGATTGCGACCAGCGGAACGGCTTTTACCGAGCAGCAGGTGAACACTCTCAAGCGGCATACCCAGAACGTGGTGGTGAACTTCGATCCGGATGCGGCGGGGGCGAATGCGGCGGAGAAGTCGATTGCGCTGCTGACGGAAGAGGGATTCAACCTGAAGCTTGTGACGCTGGATGGCGGGCTCGATCCGGACCGGTTTATCCGGGAACGGGGGGTTGAGGCGTACACACAGGCGGTGATGGGGGCACGAAGGCAGTCGGACTACCTGATCGAGCGGGCGCGGCAGATGTTTCCAGGAGCCTCGGCGGAGCAGAAGGTGAAGGCCATGAACTATCTGTTGCCGCATATCCGGCGGATTCCACAGAAGCTAATTCGGGATCAGTTTGCGATGGATGCTGCTCAGAAGCTGGGGATCGACTCGGCGGTGCTTCGGGAGGAATTGAGGCAGGCGGCGCTAAAACGGCGGGAGCGTATCGAGGTTCGGACGACGACGCTGACCGAGGTTGAGCGCGTGTTGCTGCGGGCGCTGGCGATTACGGAACCGGAGCACGAGGAGGCGCGGCGCACGGCGGCGGATGCAGTCCTGAGGCAATCGCAATGGTTTGAGGGGCTTGGAGCGGCTCCCTCTTTGATCGCGCTGGCGGAGCGGGGGTCTCGAGATCCGATGGATGCGGTGGAGGATGCGGCCCAGAAAGCTTTGCTGGCCGAAGCGCTGCTGGCTGAAAACGAACCGCCGTCGCCGGAGACAGTGATCAGCACGATTGTCAGCCTTCAGCGAAGGAAGATTGAAGCAGAGTTGAGGGAGCTGAGAAGCCAGATCGCAGAAGCAGAACGCCGAGGGGACTTCGCCGAGCTTGCGGTGCTAACGCAGCGAAAGCTGGATCTCGACCGGGCATTGCGGCAGTTGCGCAGTGCGGGAAACGGGGCAGTTTCCTAGCAAAAACCCTGATTTCTTTGAGTCGCTTTAACTCTGGAGATCGTCTAAATGGACAGAGCAGCGGACGGGGATGGCGGACTGTCCGGGGCGGGTTCTCGAAACGGGACAGCTGCGACGTTACCAGCGGGAAGAGCCAGGCCGCAATTTCACCGTTCATCGGTGAATTGAGCTGTGTTAATCTATTGATCTCTGTGAGGATGCGCGCCCCTTCTGCCCCACACATGAGCTTCGGCTCGCGGGCGACACAGGCGAAACCTGAAGCGCGAACATCCTGCTCCGAGCGAACCTATTACGTCCGCTTATTTTTTTTGCGGGAAACCGCGAGTTCGTGTCCGTACGCGCACGCAGGGCATCAAAAACATGTTGCGCGCGGATTGGGCCCAGGCACTGTTGCGCGAACCGGTGCCGAAACTTGATCGCGCTGGAGAGAGTAGGAATCGTTTTGGCCATCAACGACAAATTTGAAGACGACATTGAGAAGCTGATCGACACGGGTAAGGAGAAGGGATATCTCACTTACGGCGATGTGAACGAGATGATGCCGGAAGACATGAGCACCTCGCCCGACGACATGGACGATCTGCTGACAACCATCAGCGGCCAGGGGATCGATCTGCTGGACGCGCCGAAGTTTGGCGCGGACAAGGATTTTGAGCTCGAAGAGGGTGAGGACGTCGAGCTCGATCTCACGCCTGGAACGCTGGAGAAAACCAACGACCCCGTCCGCATGTACCTGCGCGAGATGGGCACCGTTCCGCTGCTGACGCGCGAGGGCGAAGTAGAAATTGCGAAGCGCATCGAGCGCGGGCAGCTTCGCGTTCTGAAGGCGATTTCGCGTTCGTCGATCGTGATTCGCGAGATCGTGGCGCTTGGTGAGGACCTGAAGCGCGGCGTTCGCAACGTAAAAGAAGTAGTGATTTTTGACGAGGAAGAGCTTACCGAAGACGTTGTTCAGTCCCGGGTACGCTCGACGGTTGCGCGCATCGATGCGCTCGTCAAGCACCAGAAGAAGATCGCACAGCTTGAAGAGAAGCTGGCTGCTGCGAACAGCAAGACGAGCCAGCGGGAACTGCGCAAGACGCGCTGGCTGATTGCGCGCGAGAAGGTGTATGTATCGCGGATTGTGCGCGAGCTGAAGTACACGGCTCTGGAGCGGAAGCGGCTGCTCGACAAGGTGAACAAGACTGTCGACACCATGCGCACTCTGGAGCGGCAGATCCGCTCACTCGATCAGAAGTACGAAGCGAGCAAGAGCGAGGAGTTGAAGAAGGAGTACCGCCGGCAGCAGAAGAACTGCAAGATTGACCTGGAGAAGATCGAGGGGGACGCAGGCGTTTCCATTGCCGAACTGAAGCGCACCCAGCGCGAAATGATCCAGGGCGACATGGACGCGGAGCAGGCGAAGCGGGAGCTGATTGAGGCGAACCTTCGACTGGTGGTTTCGATCGCGAAGAAGTACACCAATCGCGGACTGCAGTTTCTCGACCTGATTCAGGAAGGCAATATCGGCCTGATGAAGGCGGTGGACAAGTTCGAGTACCGGCGCGGATACAAGTTCTCGACATATGCGACGTGGTGGATCCGGCAGGCGATTACGCGTGCGATTGCGGACCAGGCGAGGACGATTCGTATTCCGGTGCACATGATCGAGACGATCAACAAGCTGATCCGTACGAGCCGGCAGCTGGTGCAGGAACTGGGCCGCGAGCCCTCGAGCGAAGAGATTGCGCGGCGCATGGATATTCCTGTGGCGAAGGTGCGCAAGGTGCTCAAGATCGCCCAGGAGCCTATTTCGCTGGAGACTCCGATCGGCGAAGAGGAAGACTCGCACCTGGGCGACTTCATTGAGGATCGTCAGGCGGTTTCGCCGAGCGAGGCTGTGATCAGCGTGAACCTGAAGGAGTACACCTCGCAGGTTCTGCGCACGCTGACGCCGCGCGAGGAGCGGGTGATCAAGATGCGCTTCGGGCTGGAAGATGGCTCGGAGCACACGCTGGAAGAGGTGGGACAGAGCTTCCAGGTCACGCGTGAACGCATCCGGCAGATCGAGGCGAAGGCGCTGCGCAAGCTGCGGCATCCCTCGCGCTCGCGAAAGCTGAAGGCATTTGTGGACGGCGTGAAAGAAATGTAAGTTCACCCCATCGACGAAGACCTGTCGATGGGGACCCCGGCCACCTGCGGTGGGTCTGACCGCGCCTTCGGCGCCTTCGGATCCATTGGATCTATCGCAGAATGTACGTGGAGCGGGAGCAACAGGAGCCGTAGCCGAAAGGCTGCGGCTTTTGTTTTGGATGGAATTCCGTGTATGGACCTTCGTTCGAAGCTGAGGGATCCCACTCGTGGAATTCTGCTTGCCATGTGCCGAAGTCCTCTGCTAAAACGTTTTGGTAGTTGCAAGGAGTACGAAATGAAGAGGATTTCCCGCCGTCAGTTTGGCAAGGGTGTGGCGGCAGCAGCTGCCGCTGCTTATGCAGGTGTTTCACTTCCGCGGTTTGCGTTTGGACAGCCGCAGCCGGGGCATGTTGAGTTCCCGAAGGGTTTTCTGTGGGGCTGCGCGACGGCTTCGTATCAGATTGAAGGCGGCGCGAAGGATGACGGCCGTGGGCCTTCGACCTGGGATGTGTTCTCGCACACGCCGGGCAAGACGCACCAGGGCGATACAGGCGATGTGGCGGATGACTCGTATCACCTCTACAAAGAGGATGTGCAGCTGCTGAAGAACCTGGGCGTGCAGGGATACCGGATGTCGATCTCGTGGTCGCGCGTGTTCCCGACAGGCAAGGCTCCAGTGAATCCGAAGGGGCTGGATTACTACAAAAAAGTTGTCGATGAGCTGCTCGCGAACAACATTACGCCGTACATCACGCTATTCCACTGGGATACACCGGCGGGGCTTGAGGGCGGATGGACGAATCGCGACACGTCGAAGGCGTTTGGGGACTATGCGGCGTTCATGGGCAAGCATCTGGGCGATCGCGTGAAGCACTGGATGACGACGAATGAGTTTGTCTGCTTTACGGACCTTGGATATCAGATTGGGCAGTTTGCTCCGGGGCTGAAGTTGCCGCCAGCACAGGTGAACCAAGTGCGGCATCATGGGATTCTTGCGCATGGAATCGGAGTGCAGGCGCTGCGCGCGAATCTGCCGGCGGATGCAAAGGTTGGTCTCGCGGAGAATGCGAGCGTCTACGTGCCGGTGATGGAGACGGAGGAGCACATCGCAGCTGCGCGGAAAGCGACGCGGCTGATGAATGCGCCGTTCCTGGCGGTGCTGATGGAAGGCAAGTATCCGGCGGAGTACCTGGCGAAGGAAGGAGCTAACGCTCCCAAGGTGGAGGCGGGAGATCTCGAGAAGATCTCGAGCCCACTGGATTTCGTCGGGCTGAATGTTTATACCCCGTCGTATGTTCGGGCTTCGGACAAGCCGGAGGGATTCGAACTGGAACAGGTGCCGTCGTCATATCCGAAGATGTTCTCGCCATGGATTCAGCTGAGTCCGGAGTGCATCTACTGGGCCGTGCGGAATGTGTGCGACTTGTGGAAGCCGAAGGAGATTTACATCACGGAGAACGGGACGTCGTCGGATGATGTGCTCACGGCTGACGGGCACGTGGAAGATACGGATCGCGTGATGTATCTACGCAACCACCTGACGATGCTGCACCGGGCTGTGAAGGAAGAGTATCCGGTGAAGGGATACTTCTTGTGGAGTCTGCTGGACAACTTTGAGTGGGCGGATGGGTACTCGAAGCGGTTTGGAATTCACTACGTAGATTTCAAGACGCTGAAGCGGTATCCAAAGTTGAGCGCGCAGTGGTACAAGCAGACGATTGCGGCGAACGCTGTGGTTTAGGTCAGGCTGTCTAAAAGCAACCCGCAACCATATGGTTGCGGGTTGCTTTTTGGGGTGTGAATTCCTTAGTGGCATATAGTGACGACCCGCTCATCGCGAGAAGCTGCGATGAACGGGCACAGCTGCGGCGTCGATCAGGTTTGTTGGGAGGCGGCTTCAATTTGGGCCCACTCGTCGGGTGCGATCTGGAGGGATGCGGCGGCGATGTTCTCTTCCAGATGAGCCACCTTTGAAGTGCCGGGAATGGGCAGCATCGCTGGGGATCGGTAAAGCAGCCAGGCGAGGGAGAGCTGCGCGGGTGTGGCGTTGTATCGCCTGGCGAGTTGATCGAGTGACTGCGAAAACGGATGGTCGGGCTTGAGGAGCTTGCCTGCAGCCATGGGATACCAGGGCAGGAAAGCGATGCCGCGCTGCTCGCACCAGGTGAGAGTCTCTTCGTGCCGGCGGTCGGCCAGCGAGTAGCGGTTCTGCACGCTAACGATGGGAACGATTTTCTGAGCTTCTTCGATTTCGGCTGGAGCGACTTCGCTGAGGCCGATGTGGCGGATCTTGCCTTGTTCCTGCATGCGACGGAAAGCGCCGAGAGATTCTTCGAGCGGAGTGCGGGGGTCGATTCGATGCAGCTGGTACAGGTCGATGCGTTCGAGCTTTAGACGACGCAGGCTCATTTCTACACATTGGATCAGGTAGCCGGCGCGTCCGACATACTCCGTCTTGGCGGGGCCCTGGCGGGTTATGCCGCCTTTTGTGGCAATGACGAGGCCAGCGGGGTACGGGTGCAGGGCTTCGCAGATGAGGCGTTCGGCGATCTCGGGCCCGTAGGCGTCGGCGGTGTCGATGAGGTTTACGCCGAGTTCGACCGCGCGACGGAGGACGCGACGGCATTCTTCCGGGTTGTTGGGCTCACCCCAGGCGCCTTCGCCGACGAGACGCATCGTTCCATAGCCGAGGCGGTGGACGGGGAGGTCGCCGCCGATGTTGAAGACGCCGGAGGACGAAGCGGAAGTCACGGTCATGATGGCTCAGATGCTAGAAGACAGGGGACAAGGGGACAAGGGGACAAGGGGACGAGGAACAGGGAACAGGGGACAAGGAATAGGGAATAGGGAATAGGGAATAGGGAATAGGGAATAGGGAATAGAGGAGGGCTCGATGGGAGGGGAACCCGGGGGGTAAGGGGTGCGTATGGTTTAATGCAAGGAACTCGAGGAGAAGCCGCCATGGCCACCATGCCTTATGTGAACTCGCAAGGAGTCTTTTACCAGCAATACGAGCAGGTAAGGCGCGACGAGGTTGTGGGCATATTGCTGGCGCTATTCCTGGGCGGGTTCGGAATTCACCACTTTTATCTGCGGCGGACGGGGTTGGGAATCCTGTATGCCTGCTTCTGCTGGACGCCGTTCCCGTGGGTGCTGGGATTCATTGAGTGCTTTTTCATGCCGGGAAGGGTGAGGGAGTTCAATGCGATCCAGGCGGCAGGGATTGCGGCTGCGCTGGGGATTGCGATTCCGACGTATGCGCCGCCGGTGAATGTGACGGTCAATGTTCCGGCGGGTGCACCAGCGGCAGCTCCGAATTATCCGCCTCCGCCTCCCTACAATCCCGTGAGCCCGGCGATCCAGCCCGGTACGCTGGTGGCGTGCAGCAAGTGCCAGAAGGCGAATCCGGTGGGAGCGAAGTTCTGCTCGGGGTGCGGGAACGCGCTGTAAGCAGGGATCAGGGTTCAGTGGTCAGGGATCAGAAAAGCTGAAGACGCCCGCGACTCTTTGAGGGCGTCCGCATGCAACAGCTTTCGACGTATCCGCGAGCTGATCCGCAGGGTGGTTCGGTAATCTCTTGTATCCCAGGAACAACTACATGTTGGCGTGGCCGGAGCGCATGGACTCGTTGAATTGGGGCTTGGTGAAGTTGAGGGCGGAGTCACGGAGGGCTTCGTACTCGGCGGCACGAGCCATTAGAGCCGGCGTTGCGGCGGCGTATTCGCCGTCGAGGGTCATGAGACCTTCGCCGGCTTCGTGGTTCGCCATGCGGAGCAGGTCGGCTTCCGTCGTGTTGAGGTATTGCGCGTCGCGCGGGTCGGCAACCCAGACGGGCTTGCTGTTGCCGAGAACGCCGGAGAGCCAGTAGACCTTGCTGAGGAGGAAGCGGAGGCGCTCCTTGTCGTCGGTTTCAGTGAAGACGAATTTTTTCTGCCAGCGGCTGTAGAAGCGGGTGGTGACGGGGACGGGTTGGCGGTTGCCGGACTTGAGGAATTCGAGCTGGCCGAAGTCGATGGTTTTGCGGATCGCGTTGTAGACGAAGGACTCGGCGTAGGGCTGTTCCATGGCGGGAACGATTTCGGCAAAGGTGACGGTGACGGATGCGGCAATCTTGGCGTGAAGGTTGTGCGCGCCGCCGTCTTCGAGACGGATTTCACCGTGAACGATGTAGGTGTCGGCGCCGGAGGTGGACCGGTGAAAGGGCCACTGAAACTTGCCGAAGGCGAGGGGCAGGCCTCCGAGGGTGACGTAGCAATCGGGACGCGGATTGCGCAGGCGCTTGGCTTCGGTCTGGAGATGAGCGGTCATCTCGGGTAGCAGGTTCGGTTTATCGAAATCGAAGGCTTCGGTCAGTTCCAACTGGAGCCGGCGTTCGTCGTTGCCGGCGAGTCCGAGGGAGAAGACCTGCGTTGGCTGGCCGTTCAGCTCGGCTTCAGAGGCTGAGACGAGTTTGAGACCGGCTTTGGCGGCGGCCGCTTCGATGGAAGTGACGAGGGATGCTTTCGTTGTCATGCGGGAACCTGCTTTGAAATCAATGCAAGTTCAATTTTAGAGCATCCGTGTAACCGGACGAAGGCGATGTCCGTAGAGAGATGCGGGAGCAAAAGCCCACCTCGCACCAGAGGTGCGCATCCTAGAAGACCGAGATCTCTTGAGGAGTGAAGTAGATGGCGGATCTGCAGGTTCTCATCGCAGGCGCTGGACCAACCGGGATGACAGCTGCAATCGAACTGAAGCGCCTGGGGGTGGATGTGCGCGTAATCGACAAGTCGGACCACATGGCGCGGTACTCACAAGCGCTGGTGCTGCAGGCGCGCACGCTGGAGCAATTGCAACGGTATGGGCTGGCGGACGAGGCGGTTGCGCAAGGACGAAAGCTGAATGAAGCGAGGTTCTACAGCGAAGGAAAGCTGATCGTTGATTTCAAGCTGGATCATATGGATGGGCGGTATCCGTTCGCTTTGTTTCTGCCGCAGTCGGAGACCGAGAAATTGCTGAATGGGTGCATGGAATCGCTGGGCGTGAGAACGGAACGCGGAGTGGAGTTGCTGGAGTTGAAGCGAGATCCTCATCTGCATGCGACCTTGCGGTATCCGGGTGGAAAGACGGAAGAGATTGCGCCACGATGGGTGATTGGAGCGGACGGAGCACACAGCACTGTGCGCGAGAAGATGGGTGTCGCCTTCGAGGGTGGGGGTGTGGGGCTGTCGTTTTTCCTTGGAGACTGTGAGATTGAAGGGCCGGACGTTCCCGGGGAGGAGCTCTCGCTGCATGTGCATCACGGTGATGTGGTTTTCATGGGACGGCTTAGCGACCGGATCGTTCGATTGATTGTGGCGACGCATGAACAGCAATCGGCGGAGAAGCGCGAGATCACGATCGAGGATCTGCAGGGAGCGGTTGATCGAGTTGGAGCACGGGTGAAGATCAGGTCTGCTGAGTGGCTGACCCCGTTTCACGTGAACGACCGACAAGCAAAGCACTATCGGATGGGCAACGTTTTCCTGGCGGGAGACGCGTCTCATATCCACTCGCCTGTTGGCGGGCAAGGGATGAATACGGGGATGCAGGATGTCGCGAACCTGGCGTGGAAGATCGCGGCAGTTGCTCGTGGGGTTAGCGATACGCTGCTGGACAGTTATGAAGAAGAACGCGCGGAAGTAGGAAGGGCCCTGCTGCGGTTTACGGAGCGGGGATTGAAGCTGGCGACCACGACAAGTCCGATTCTGGAGAAAGCTCGCGACATTCTTGCCCCGCTTCTGACAACGCTGGATCCGGTTCAACACCGGGCCGTGGGGTTTATCTCCGAGACGGCGATCGAGTATCGGTCTTCTTCGATCGTTCACGACTACGGAGGAGACGGTCATCTACGGGCAGGGGATCGATTGCCGGATCTTGCGTTGCGTGGATCGAACAGGCAGACCTCTCTGCTGGAAGGGTGGACTGTGCCGCGCCATAGAGTTTTCGGGTTGAACCTGGATCAGGATGACATGCAGTCCATGAGGGCGGACTTGCCGAATGCTGACGTTGTTGCACTGGCGACGACGGATCTGGGATATGAGGGGAGGCGGCTGTTGGGTGATGATGGGAAGATTTTTGTGCTGAGGCCGGATGGGTATGTTGGATTTCGGTCGCCGATGGGGTTCAGGGTGGAACTGCTGAAGTATGCCAGGCAGGAAGGTCTCGGTCCGATGTGACATTTACAATGAGTGCTGTGCAGGCAGAAGCGTCGAGACCCATCATTCATGCTGACAATCTGAGCAAGGTCTATGCGGCAGGCCGAATCATGGTTGCGGCCGTGCGCGAAGTCTCATTCGAAGTGAAGCCGGGTGAGTTCGTTGCGATCGTGGGTCCATCGGGGTCGGGCAAGTCGACCCTGTTCTACCTGCTTGGCGGGCTGACCAGGGCGAGCGAGGGGCGGGTCCTGATTGACGGCGTGGACTTTGCGACGCTCACGGACGCAGAGCGAACGCGACTGAGGCGGCACCGGATCGGGTTTGTTTTTCAGAAGTTCAATTTGCTGCCGACGCTCTCGGCGATGGGCAACATCGAGATTGCTTATCAAATCAGCGGACGCAAGGAGCCGATGGACAGGGCGTATCTGGAACACCTGACGGATCTGCTGTCGATTAGGGGTCGGCTGGAGCATCGACCGTCGGAGTTGAGCGGCGGTGAACAGCAACGGGTGGCGATTGCGCGGGCACTGATTACCCGGCCGGCGATTGTGCTGGCAGACGAACCAACCGGCAACCTGGATACCAAGAATTCGGATGCGGTTCTGAAGATGCTGGTGAGGTCGAACCGGGAACTGGGCCAGACTACGCTGATGATCACGCACAATCCTGAAGCGGCGGCGATCGCCGGGCGTATTTTGCATATGCGCGACGGGGAGATCATCAAAGTGGAGGCCGGAGCTGGGCATTCAGGGGAATCGGCAGGTGTTCCTCAACCGGCTGCTGGCGATGGCGTTTCAACAGTTTGACCCTGTTTAGGCCGCCCGGTATACTCAAGTTTGCAGTAAGCGGGAGTAGCTCAGTGGTAGAGCATCGCCTTGCCAAGGCGAGGGTCGCGAGTTCAAATCTCGTCTCCCGCTCCAATCGCCCTCCGGCGCCAGCCGGGTTGGCTACGGCGATTCGGAGCGAACAGTAAAGACAGCCCTGCCAAGGCGCGGTACCCAAGTGGTAAGGGAGAGGTCTGCAAAACCTTTATGCGCCGGTTCGATCCCGGCCCGCGCCTCCAATTCTCCAACCTGTAACACCTGATCGCTTCGATACCTGGCGATTCTGGGTCGTGCTGCATAGATCCGATCTGTGCGGGATGATGCGTCGGGCTGCCACGTTCAGGTTTGGTTTTTGCCGGGATTCGGTGCCTGTGGGCGCTCAACAGTCGTGAAGGATTGTTGTATCGGCATGTCCCTGCTTTGAGTGGTTGCTGGTCAATTAGGGTCCATTTGGTCTGCAGATCGTAATACTCTAAGGGAGTTACCCCGGGTCGACCCCTTGACGTCGAAGTTCGCCCGTCTGTATACGATTCTGATCGTACCGGTATGGAAGAGACCCCGAAGCGTCCCGCAAGTGACAAGCCGACTCAGCCAGGCTCGCCTGTGGGCTTCAGCGACTCTGCGGATGATGCGCGCCTGCGGGACACGCTGGTGCCTGGCTCACCTTCCGATCAGACGATGGTTCCGCCTTCCCGTTTCGACGAGGGCATGACCATGGTGCCTCCGTCTCACTCGGATAGGACCGCCGGAGGAGAAGGTTCGGGTCGGACGAGGGCAGCGAGTCCGACGCAGGTGAATCGGGGATGGAGCGATGCAGAGCCTGAGCTGCAGCCGGGAACCGTACTTGCGAATCGTTACGAAATCCTGAACGTGCTTGGCACGGGAGGAATGGGTTCGGTTTACAAGGCGAAGGATCTGGAACTGGATCGTCTGGTCGCACTGAAAGTAATTCGTCCTGAGCTGGCGCGCAATACGGCGATTGTCGATCGGTTCAAGCAGGAGCTGCGCCTTTCGCATAAGGTGACGCACCGGAACGTCGTTCGCCTCTACGATCTGTCAGAAGACGCCGGAATGCGCTTCGTCACGATGGAGCTGGTGGAAGGAAACGATCTGCGCAGCATCCTGGAGGAGCGCGGAAAGCTGCCGGCTGATGAGGCAGTGGATATCTTCCATCAGATCTGTCTGGCTCTGGAGACGGCGCATGGAGCGGGTATTCTTCATCGCGATTTGAAGCCGCAGAATGTGATGCGGGAGGATGCGACGGGGCGCGTTGTGGTGATGGATTTCGGGCTGGCGCGCATGATCGACAGCAGCGATGGAATGACGCAGACGGGCGCGCTGGTGGGAACGCTCGATTACATGTCGCCCGAGCAGGCACTGGGCAAGGATCTGGATCAACGATCTGACATTTTCGCGTTGGGGTTGATCGGATACGAGATGCTGACCGGCTCGATGCCGTTTCGAGCGGAGAGCATGGTTGCGAGCTTGTTGAAGCGAACGCAGCAACGCGCGGTGCCGCTGTCAGAGGTCGACAAGAAGATTCCGGGAACGCTGAGCAATATCATCGCGAAGTGTCTGGAGAAAGATCCTGCCCATCGCTACCAGAAGACGGCAGAGCTTGAGGCGGATCTTCGTTCGTGGAAAGCGACAGGGAAGGTTAAGGCTTCGTCGGTACGGTTGAAGATGAACCGGCTACGAGAGGTTCCCTGGCCGAGACTTGCGATGGCAGGTGTTCTGATTGTTGCGATTGCGGCGGGAATTTCGTGGTTCGTCATCCGCAGGCAGAGAGCGGCGAGTCCGATCGCGCATGGGCCGGTGTCGGTGCTGGTAGGCGATTTCGCAAATCACACCGGCGATCCGCTGCTGGATAATTCGCTGGAGCAGATGCTTGGCGTTGCGCTGGAGGGGGCGAGCTTCATCAACGCGTACAGCCGCGGAGATGCGCGCAAGCAGGCCGAGAAGCTTCCGCATCCCACGGAGAAGCTGGATGAGCAGTCGGCCCGCCTGATCGCTGTGAATCAGGATGTGAATACGGTGATCACGGGCGAGATCAGTCTGCGAGGGGACGCGTATCAGATTTCGGCTACCGCGCTGGATGCGGTGAGCGGCAAGGAAATCGCGAGATCTGAGGTCTCGGTCTCGAACAAGCAGGACATCCTGAAGAATCTGCCGGAACTGGCGGCGCCGATACGCAAGGCCCTGGGTGACTCGACGCCAACTTCGGTGCAATTTGCTGAAGTCAGTGGAGGGTTCAAGGCTGCTTCGCTGGAAGCGGTTCATCAGGCATCGATTGGGGTAGAGGAGCAATTCGCGGGCAAATTTCAGGAAGCTTTTGATTCGTTTCAGAAGGCCGCGACGCTGGATCCGAAACTGACCTGGGCATATACGGGCATGGCGGCCATGGCGCAGAACCTCGGGAAAACCGAAGATGCCGTGAAGTACATGCAGCAGGCGATGCAGTACGTAGACAACATGACCGAGCGCGAAAAATATCGCGACCGCGGGCTGTACTATCGCGTGACAGGTGACTGGCAGAACTGCGTGCAGGAATACACGCAACTTGTTACGCGCTATCCTGCCGATCGTGTGGGCCAGAATAATCTTTCGATTTGCTATACGCAGCTGCGGAATGCACCGAAGGCTCTGGAAGCGGCCAAACGCGCGGTGCAGATTGTTCCGAAGGGTGTGGGGCCACGGCTGAACCTGGCCTTCATCAGCGTTTTTGCAGGAGATTTTGCAGGGGGTGAACGGGAGGCGCGCGCGGCGCTCTCAATCAATCCCAAGGCTGCGCAGGGATTTCTCGTGCTGGCCGAAGCGCAACTGGGGCAAGATCAGATTGAGAATTCGAGCCAGGCCTATCACCAGCTTGAGGGCTTTGGTCCAGACGCTGCATCCACTGCCGCAGCGGGACTGGCTGACCTTGCCGCTTACCAGGATAAGCACGGCGATGCGATGAGCATTCTGAATAAGGGTTCTGTCGCCGATATTGCGGCCAAGAACAACGATGGGGCGGCGAGGAAGTACGTGATGCTGTCGCAGATCGAGAGCTCGAAGGGAAAGCATGCAGCTGCGATCGTCGACGCTGACAAGGCACTCACAATTAGCCAGGCGGCCCCGATTGAGGTGCTGGCGGCGTTTACTTATATTGACGCCGGCGAGTTTACGAAAGCGCAGAAGCTTATGACGGCTCTAGGGTCATCGCTCTCGAGCGAGTCGCAGGCCTACGGCAAGATCATTGCGGGGCTGATCGAGCTGAAGAAGAAAAATACCAACGATGCGATCCGGCAGATCACCGCTGCGAACAGCCTGCTTGATACTTGGATCGGCAGGTTCGAACTGGGGCGGGCATACCTGGAAGCAGGAGCTTTCACCGAGGCTGATGCTCAATTCGATCAGTGCATGAAGCGGAGAGGGGAGGCCATCGAGTTGTTCGATGACAACGTGCCTACCTATGAGTATTTCCCGGCAGTGTACTACTACGAGGGACGCGCAAGAGAAGGCATGAAGAGCGCGGGGTATGCCGATTTTTACCGCAACTATCTGGCGATTCGCGGTCAGTCTTCGGATGATCCGATGGTCGTGGATATACGACGGCGGCTAGGAAATTGATTTCCGCTTTCGGGCGCGAGGGTGTGCGGTTCAAGCTCCGCACACCTAAGCGAATCACCGATCCTACGCGAGAGTTCTGAGTTGTCTGCCCTTAGATTCCCCAGTTAGAACTTCGAGCATTGTCCCTGTTTCACAGCAGCTTTGTTTCCGCCACCGGTTATGGAGCTGTTCGACTGACATTGCAGGGCATTGACGATGGTATTCGTGAAGACCTGCGCAGCGCCGGTGTTGCTCTGCACCTGCACGCTGGTTCCGACTGTGTTTCCGTTGATCATCGTGGCTCCGGGATTGCTCTGAACCTGGATGCTGCCCGTGACATTATTTCCGTACATCGTTACAGCGGCGGAGTTACTGGCAACCTGAAGGCTACCTTTGATGATGTTGCCGGCACACGATGTGGTGCCGTTGCCGATGAGGATGGGAGCGCCATTGCTCTGGTACACGAGACTGCCGGTCATGGTGCTGCCGCAGACCTGGTTCGCAGCCGTGGTTTTTGGCAGGCTTTGAATCGTGAGATTGCCCTTGATGGTGGTAGACGGACCGATGGTGAAGGCGCCACCGCCCTGGATAGTGACGCTGCTGCCGATGGTCGCGCCACTGAGGATGAGGTTGCCGCCAGTCTCAGTTATGCTGCCGGTTGTGCCTCCACCGACGAAGATGCAGGTCTGGCCTTTGCTGACGGTGAGGTTCCCTTTGAAGGTGCCGCTGTAGGCTCCGTTACAGGCGGTGCCGGTGGGCGGAACCGATCCAGTGTAGGTGATTGTCAGGGTGGCGTTGATGAATCGGAAAGAGTAGTTCACGGCGGCGAGGCTGCCAGTGGAAACGGTGATCGGATACGTGCCCGGAATGCTGGATGATGTGGCGGTGGTGGAGAGCGCCGGTTTGGTGTTGTTCAATACCGACGAGTTTTCTCCGTTGACGTAGCCGGTGATGGTGTAGTCGTTTGCCAGCGATGGGATGGCCTGGCCATAGGCAACCGAAAGGTTGCCTGCCGTGACGTTGAGCGGTGCGGGGGAGATGTTGAACGACTGGGTAACAGTGGCGGCGCTGTAGGTTGTCCCGTTTGGTCCGGGGCCCGATGGCGCGGATGCAGTTACCTTGCAGATGCCTGCGCCGGTGATGTTGATCTGGCTGCCGATGAGAGCGCAGGGTCCGGATGTGGTGAAGGTGACGGTGAATCCTGACGGTGACGCAGTGGCGCTGATGGGCACCGGCGCGCTACCGTACTGCACGTTTGCCAACTGCGGGAAGTTGATGGTCTGCGAGACGGTGTTTGAACTCGCTGAGACGATCATGAATGTGCCGGATACGGGAGTGGCAGCGTTGTATGCTGTGCCCGTTTGAACGGTGGTGCTGTTGCCAGCCTGAGAAGCGGTGATGGTGCAGGTTCCGGTGCTGTTGAGGGACACGGAGGCAGTGGAAACACCGGTGCCGTCGATCGAGGAGGCGCCTGCGGAACAGGGACCTGTGGTGGTGAAGGTCACGAGCTGGTTGTTCGGAATGCCAGCTGTTTTAGCAGTCGCGGTGACCTGAATTGGAGGTCCGGATACAGACGCGGAGCTCGGCAGCGGGCCAAGAACGATTGTCTGGTCGACGGTGAGAACCGCTGGGGGTGAAGGCGGACTCTGCCGGATGGTGTTGGTGCCGGGATCGGGAACGAGCGTAGTTGAAATCGTGTAGACGACGGTTCCGGTCGCGGGGTTGGTGTCGAAGAAGGTGGTTGCGGGTGGATTCCCGTTGACTCCGCTGACGCTGCCGATTACGACGGCAGGGCTGCCATTGACGCTACGGGAAATCGTGTAGGTCTGCACGACTCCGAAGGCGGGTGCAGACCAATCGACGCGAACCGCGGAAGGCACGACCGTGTAGGACGCGGCCGGTGGAGGACGGACGATGGAGTTGGCAGCGTCGTAATCGAGCTCGGTCGAAGTTACGCCGCCTCCGCCGAGAGTGACATTGCCACCGCCGCCTAGGGTGATGTTTCCGCCCGCGCCGAGCGTGATGTTTCCACCTCCGCCCAGGGTGACGACTCCGCCTGCGCCGAGTGTTACGTTGCCACCGGCACCGAGCGTTACGGTTCCACCGCCACCGAGCGTGATGTTTCCACCTGCGCCGAGGGTGATGTTTCCACCCGCACCAAGGGTGACATTGCCGCCGGCGCCGAGCGTGATGTTGCCACCTGCTCCGAGGGTGATGGTTCCGCCTGCTGCGACATTGTAGGAACCTGCTGGCTCAAGGGTTCCATTGATGGTTCCGCCGCCTGCGCCGAGCGTCACGGTTCCGGCCGCGTTCATGGTGATGTCGCCGCCACCGCCGAGGGTGATGGTTCCACCCGCACCGAGGGTGACATTTCCGCCGCCGCCGAGGGTTACCACGCCGCCAGCGCCGAGAGTGATGTTGCCGCCTGCGCCCAGCGTGATGGTTCCGCCGGCTCCGAGTGTCACGTTTCCGCCGCTGCCGACGGCGATGTCGCCACCAGCGCCCAGTGTCACGGTTCCGCCACCACCGAGCGTGACGTTGCCACCACCGCCCAGGGTTACGTTTCCGCCTGCGCCCAAGGTGATGTTTCCTCCACCGCCGAGTGTTATGTTTCCGCCGCCCCCGAGAGTGATGTTGCCACCACCGCCGAGAGTCACGGTTCCGCCCGCGCCGAGGGTCACATTGCCTCCGCCACCGAGGGTGATGTTGCCGCCCGCGCCGAGAGTGACGGTTCCGCCAGCTCCGAGAGTGATGTTGCCGCCCGCACCAAGCGTTACATTTCCGCCACCGCCGAGGGTGATGGTTCCACCAGCAGGCACGGTGTAAGTGCCTCCGGCTGGAATGGTGATCGAACTACCGCCGAAGCTGATGCTGCCACCAGCACCGAGGGTGACGGTTCCGCCTGCGCCGAGCGTGACCGTTCCACCGCTAGCACTGAAAGAAATCGTTCCTCCACCTCCGAGGGTGATGCTGCCACCAGCACCGAGGGTGACGGTTCCGCCTGCGCCGAGCGTGACCGTTCCACCGCTAGCACTGAAAGAAATCGTTCCTCCACCTCCGAGGGTGATGGTGCCGCCCTCGGTGAGGCCGATCACACCGTTGGTTCCGGGGGTGATGGTTCCGCCCGCTCCCAGGGTTACGTTGCCTCCCGTGCCGAAGGTGACAGTGCTGTTGGTGTCGATCACGGCCGATCCTGGCAACGTCAGGTTTCCGCCTGTCACGGAGATGGAGCCGCCCGCGCCGAGTGTTACTACTCCGCCGGGCCCAACCGCAACGCTTCCGCCGGGAGCGATGTTGAGCGGAGTAGTTGAGGAGCCAAACGCGAGGACGCTGGCCAGTGAGGCGAATTGGCCGCCGGTTGCGCCGGTCTGGCGCAGATCGATATTGGTGAGGTCGTTGAAGCCGCGCAACGAGGTGTAGGCCTGGCCGTCGAAGGTGACGTTCTGTCCGTTGGACCAGGGGGGAGTGATGGGTGCGATGGATCCGGTTACGCGGTATCCGACGTCGCCGGCGAGAGGAAGTCCGTCGCAGTGCAGCGTTGCAGGGCTGGCTGTCGGACTTGGCGCCGTGGGTACGTACCAGGTTGATGTCGGGAATGTCGCGGCAGCGCCGCCGGAAGCGAGAAGCTGAGTCACCGAGCCGAGAGAAGATTGCGTGAGCGTATTGAGTGTTTGATTTGAGAATGCTACGGCTCCGTTCGGTCCGACACCATCGAGCTGGAAAAGGTAGTTCATGATGCTCTGGTAGTTCGGCTTGCAGTTTGCTTCGAAGGTGGGGACGTAGTTGCCGCTGTCGTAGTAGAGACCGCCGTGGCCGAGGCCAATGGTATGGCCAAGTTCATGGAAGAGGGTGCCGGCGATGACGTTGGCGCGCTTGCTCATGTCCTGGTTCTGAGCTGTTTCCCAGAGGCCGAGAGTTACTGCAGAGTCAGCACCGCCGAGGTCGGAGTAGCCGGAGATGCTGGTAACGGTTCCTGAGGTGATGCCGATGACGGGTTCAGGAAGCGTGTTGTTGGGGTAGCTCCAATTGGGAACACCGGGAGTATTGAGAACGATCTGTGTCGTCGAGTTGTTGCAGGTAGTTGTGTTGTAGACGCCGTTGAGGTTGGGATTTCCCAGCACTCCAGAGATCGTGATGCGGGTGGGGCAAGCATTCTTGCCAGTGCCGCGATCGGTGGTGGTGAGAGTCGTGACGCCCCCCGAGACTACGATGGACTTCAGGGATTGATAACGCGTGTTCCAGGCGGGGATGGCGAGGGAATGACCGAAGAGGACGTAGTGGTAGCTATCTTTCTGTCCATAGGCGAAGCGCGGAGAGCAATCGCCGCCTGAGGCGCAGGATGCGAAGTTGCGCGGCCAAACCTTGGAGAACTCGAGGCTGTTCTTCCAGCCGACGACTCCGGATTGGCCGGGAAATTGGCAAAGCTGGCCCGGAGTGTCGGTGCAGGTGTCCTCGGGCACGGCGTTACCGATCTGGAGATGCAGAGCGATTCCCGAGTTGGTGAATGCCTGCTGAACCATGGCGAGAGGGTCGTTGCCGAGCGAGTCGGGGGACGGGAAGAGATTCTCCTGGCTGGGATCACAGGAGCCGTCGGGACGGACCACGGCACACATGTAGTCGAGCTGAACGAAGAGATCCCTTTGGCCTTGCTTCGCGCCGGGCAGGGCGACCCAGAGTCCGGTCTTCACGTCGTAGTAGCCGGGTTCGCCGCTATGGAAATCGTTTCCGGAGGGGCCCGCTTTCCAGGCTGCGAGAATGCCGTCTTTGTCGGGATTGTTGACGGGGGTGGAAAGAATGACTGCCCCGTAGGCAGTGCCGGCATTCAGTGGTGCGCTGTACTGGTTGGGGAGGCCGAGTGTCTGAGTGTTGGAAGTGTTGTTCCAGCCGCTGGCGTTCACGAACAGAGTGGTGACCTGGCCTGATCCGTTGCCGCCGCCAGCCGCGTCGTAGAAGCCCTGGACGGCTTGCGTGGTTGAGGCGACGGGGATGGCGGCGCCGTCGTAGATTACGACTGCCTTGAGTGGGAAGTTTTGAGACAGGACGCGATAGATGACAACGAGGCTCGCGCCCTCAGATAGAAGGACGCCGCTGGTGCCATTTCCAGGCAGCGAGATGGTGAAGTTGCCACTGCCGGTGCGAATTCCGTTGGCGCCATTCTGGAAGTAGGCGTTTACGTTGGCGCGATAGTTGCGCAGGGTTCCGGTTAAGGCGCCGTCGGTGTATTGGAGATCGCTTCCGATCTGCTGACCGGAGACGGAGTAGCCGAGGAAGGTTGCGTTCGCGCCTGAGGGAGATGCGGAGCTTTCCAGGGTGGTCCAGTAGAGGAATCCATCGATGAGGTCGGCGCCTGTCGGGACAGAACTAGTAGGAATGTTGATTGTGCCTGTGACCTTGCCATTGACGGCTGCGACACCGTGAAGATTAACTCCGGCTGCGGCATAGTCGCCGGTGACGAAGTAATTGTTGAGGAGCGAGAGAGGATTTGGCGCGGGCGGCTGACCGGGGCCGCTGGAGATGAGCAGTTTGACGGCTGAGTCGAAGTTGACTTGAGTGCCTGCGGCCGGATTCGAAGCGATTACGTTGCCGGCTGGAACAACGCTGCTGGATGAGGTGCTGATCGATCCTGTGACCAGGCCAGCGTTCGAGAGGGCTGTACCAGCGGCGGATTGCGTGAGTCCGACGACGTTGGGAACTGCCGTTGTGGTCGCGTGCCCATTGAGACCGCCGATGCCGTTCATGCTGACTTGCTGGCGCACCACGGCCGACGAGAGGTTCATGGTGTTATCGCTGAACGAGGCGGTGCCGGTGAAGTAACCGGTGGTTTGCGGGGTGAAGCTGAAGCTCTCGAGACACATTGCGCCGGGAATGAGCGAGAACGAGCTGCAGGTTCCGGTGGCGGCAAAGTTGGGCGCGAAAGAGGACGCCATCGAGCCGGTGAGGGGCTGATTGCCAACGTTCTGAACGGAGACCACTTTCGGGCTGTCGGAGCTAGTGGTGCCAGCATCGGTGAGAGCAAAGCTGAGCGACGGAGGTTGGGATCCGGCGAGGATGATGACCTGATTGTTATGGGCATCTGAGGGCCCGCGGTCGGGAATGATAACGTCGCCTTTTGTATCGACGGCGATGCCAAATGCGAGCGCAGTGCTCAGCGTGATCTGGCAAGAGCTGTCGCCACAACCGGCAGGGACCTCGACGATTGCAGGCAGTTCGTCGGCGACGAAGACGTTTCCGGCGGCGTCGACCGCAACAGCTTCGGGTTCATTCCATCCGGTGCCCACCGTTGTCTGGCAGCTGCTGATGGCGCAACCAGCGGGAATCTTCACTACTGTGCCGGGTGTGGTGAGGGGAAAATCGGTGAAATTGGCGATGAAGAGATCGCCGGCGGAGCTTACGGCCAGGCCGATGGGGTGAAGCCCTGTGGGTGCGCTGTAGACGACGGTGGTGCAGGCGCCGCTTGCGCAACCGGCGGGAGCTTTCACGACCTTCTGGAGGTTATAGGAGCTGATGTAGAGATTTCCAGCTCCATCGACTGCAACTCCCAATTGAGAGTTCAGGCCGAAGTCCATTTGGGTCTGGACGCCGGCGGGCGTGATTTTTACGACTTTATTCAGATCGTTGTCGGCAATGTAGAGATTGCCCGCTCCATCGACAGCCAGGCCTTGCGGGTAAAGCAATCCGTTGCCTAAAGCTGAGACTGAGCCGTCGGCAGCCACTTTGACGATACGGTCATGGCCACTATCGGAGATGTAGAGGTTGCCGATGGCATCCACTGCGGCGCCGTTGGGAACGCTCAACGGATAGCTGGCGGTGGTGTTGACCACGACCGGAGCAGCGGGGCTGAATGCTGCAACGGGTGCCTGACCCACACCGTAGATCGGCAGCGAGGCGACCTGGTTGCCGCTGTCGTTGAAGAGCGCGACGGCACCCATTCGCAAGCCGGGAGCAAGCGGGGCGAAGGTTACGTTCACGGTGCAGGCGGTTCCCGCGCCGATCGTTCCGCTGCAGTTGTTACTGCTGGCGAGTGTGAAGTCGAGTCCGGTTGCGCCTTGTGTGAGGACCTGGATCGCGCCAAGGGTGGTGGTTTGGGGAACATTGAACGTCAGCTGGAGCGATTGGCTGCAGGGGGCCGGGGAGTTTTGTCCCGCGGGGCAGACGTTGGCGTTGGCGAAGCTCTGTTGCTGGAATGTGGCGGCTACGTCATAAGAGGTGTTGGCGGTTAAGGTGCATGCGCCTGTTCCGGAGCAGGGAGTGCCCCAACCGGTAAATGCCGAGCCGGGAGCGGGCGTGGCCGTCAGAGTGAGCACAGAGCCAGCGGGGTAGTTGAAACTGCATGTGCCCGTACCTGTGGTGTGTCCAGCGGCGAGGGTGCAGTTGATGCCGGTGGAATTGTCAGTCACAGTGCCACCGCCTGAGCCGAGCAGAGTGACGGAGACGGAGTTGGAGGGAGGGGGAGCAGCAGCAGCAAAATTGGCGATGACGTTGGTTGCGGCGGTGACGTCGACCACGCAGGTTTCGTTGGTGCCCTGATCTGCGCAGTCGCCGCCCCATCCGGTAAAGGTGGATCCGTTGGTCGGGACCTCCTGGAGCGAAATCTGCAATCCGGTCGAGTAATTGATCGAGCAGGTACCGGACGTGGATCCGGCAAGAATGTTGCAATTGATGCCGGCGGGAGTGGATACCACTGCACCTGAGCCGGTTCCGCCACCCGTGACGCTGACGGTGGTTGGGAAACTGTGGGGTGTGAAGGCAAAGCCCAGGATTTCGTGCTGTTCATAGGAGCCGCCGGTTGAGGCGGTGAACCCCAAATAAGCAGCATTGGCGGAGGCTCCGGAGAGCTTGATGTATTGCGCAATGTTGAAGGGTCCCGCAAAAAGAGGGGTGGAGCTAGGAACTGGCGTATGGGTGCCGGGATTGAACGCCGGATCGAGGTAGACGTACAGATAGTTAGCCGGCGAGTCATTCGGGCCGTTGTAGACGATGACAACCTGATGCGGATTCCCGTCGTCGATAGTGACCGGGCTAGCTGTGGAGGAAGATAGCGGATTGGATGCGATCGCACCCAATCCATTCAGCTTTATCAGGCAAGTGGTGGGTAGCAGCGCATTTTGATCGGAATAGTGGGCAGGGGAATTCTGAATCGGGGTGCCGCCGCTATCGAGCCCGCAACTCTGCAGCGCCATGTGGTTGTCGTTGAACGAGCCTACGCCGAGATCAAACGGATCAAAATTGTTGAGGAACGGATCGGACTCGAGGGCGATGCTGTTGTCGATTCCGGCGTAGCCAACCCCTCCGCCCGAGATGCCGAGAACGGTGTTGCCGAAGCCGGTTTCAGAACTATTTATGCCCAAGCTCGTGGAATAGGGATCTGGAATGGATGCAGCGCTGCCGAGCGCATTCTGAATTACGAAGGCAAGGCCGTCGGCTGTGTTCAGGGACGCGCCGTTAGGCGTGATTTTGAAGGCGTACCAAACGCTAAAGCCACCGGCAACGTTCTGCGGTTTGGAATACCAGACACTCGAGCCCTGGGATGCGGCGCTCTGCGTGAGTTGGAGTGCGTAATACTGGCCTCCCGGGCCGCCGTTGGGATCGAGCGACGCCGGGTAGGTGTCGAGGATGTAGCTTGGCCCCGCACTGTTGGGGATGGAGTTGAAGCAGAAGAGCACTCCGGAAGAGGCTGAGGTTGGGGTGCAGGCCGCAGATGTCTGGCTCGGTGTGCCTTGTGGGGTGTTGAAGTCGTTGTAGGTGATCTGCTGTGCCGCGACAGGCTGAGGAATAAAGGCTGTAAATGCCCTACACCCTAGAGTCAGGATTGTTAGCTTTCCAAACCTCGCGAAACGCCTGGTTCTCTGTTTTCTTTGGGTCTGCGATGAATTGGGGCCTGATTGGGAGGACGTGCCGACGGGCAGGTTGGGCATGGACGCGGATCTCCTGGGAAAGTGGGAAGTGGAGCAATGGTGGTTCTGTCGTTCGACGGGCTTGACGCAAAACTCAATGAAAGTACGACTCGATCAGAGGAGGCTCGCCGACTCGGCACATTGGTGATTGAAACCGCCGAACAAATCTCAGGTTGCCATTGGGGGAAGCCGCTTCGACCTGCGGCTTTTTGGTGCCTCAAGCGGACCACAAATCGGCTGGAGCGTGGGAGGAGCCTTTCGGGGTCAGTGACTTCACAATGCTCAATGGCGAGCGGGGTTGTCAAGGCAAGAGGCATTTGATGAATCGAAATTCACGTGGTATTCGGCGGTGGTTCGTGCAAAAACGAGCAGACATCTATCGGGGACCGATCGCGACGGCCAGGCGAGCGGACGCCGATGGTGAAGACTCGGCGTTCTGGGCAGGCGCGCAGCGGTTCATTGCGAACACACTCCACCGGGACCTCAGGAATTCGTCGCGCAGGGAAGATGGCACGGAATAGAATCTGCTCAGTGCTTCCAGAAGTTACAAGACCGAGTCTGCTCTACAGCGATTTCAATGGTGAAAACGCCTTTGAGATTCGCGTTGAAGGCACATCCATCGGCCGGGCGGCCGATCAGGATCTTGTGCTGAAGGAAGCCTTCGCTTCGCGGCGTCATGCGACGATCATCAAGCAGGACGGCGAATTCGAAGTTATCGATCAGAACAGTTCGCACGGTACGTTCCTGAACGGGAAGAGGATCGATCGTGCCCGACTTCGCGCCGGCGACACGCTGCAATTCGGTTCAACGAACGCTGTCTGTTTTCGCTTCGTGCTGCCGAGTAACGGAAGCATGTCTGGGGTGCGGGCGGACGAATTGCTCGCGGCTCTTTCAGAGTTCGAACCTCCGACAACCGGGAATGTTCCGCGGCCGGCGCGGGAGATCGAGAAGCTCAGTTTCCTTCTCAGTGCTGCCCGGCAGCTCAACTCTGGCGGAGCGATCAACGATATTTTTCTTGCGCTACTGAAGCTATCGATGCAACTCACCGGAACGGAGCGAGGGTTTGTCTTCTTGGTGAAGGAGGGCAATTTGTCCGTCGCACTGGGGCTTCGTTCGGACGGAACTTTGATTGAAGAAGATTCTTCGGTGTCGCGCAGGGCCATGCAGAAGGCGATTGAGAGCGACTCGAGGTTCTATCTCAGTGACACGCTCACCGACGACAGTGCGGCTCAGTGGGCCAGCGTGATGGCCAATTCCATCCGCAGCGTCTATTGCATTCCGCTCCGCAAGCATTTGTCGACAGCCGAGCCAAACAGCCTGCTCGGCGTTCTTTACCTCGACGCGCAACTCGGGGCCAAGAGCTTGAGTGATATCGATCAACAGGTGCTGGATACCCTGGCGACCGAGGCCTCTACGCTTCTGCACAACGCGCTGCTCGCAGATACGGAATTGAGGGCTCGTCAGGCTGAAGAGGAACTCGCGATCGCCGCGTCAATCCACTCCGGGCTGATGTCGATTACTCTTCCGAGCCTTGACTATGCGGAATTCCAGGCACGCATGATTCCGTGTCACTCGATTGGGGGAGATTTCTACGACGTTATCGCGTTGCCGGATTGTGTCTGCGTGGCGATTGCGGATGTCTCGGGGAAGGGTGTTCCGGCGGCGATCGTCGCAGCTACGTTGCAGGGCATTATCCACGCGCTGATGCTGACAGGTCAGTCGCTGGCCGAAACTGCGGATCTCATCAATCGTTTCCTATGCGGGCGGCAGGTTGACGAATACGCAACGATGGTCCTTTTGAAGGTGTTTCCGAGCGGATGCGTGGAGTTTGTGAACTGCGGACATGTTGCGCCCTTATTGATCCGTGCCGATGGCAATATCACTGAGCTGGAACCTGCGAATGTCATCGTGGGACTGATCGAAGGGGCAACTTACTCGGCTTCGCAAATCAGGTTGAATGCGGGAGACCGCATTTTGCTGGCGACTGATGGCATCACGGAAATCGAGGACAGGTCGGGCGAGTTGATCAGCACGGATGGACTGATTGGAATCGCGCATCTGCCAACGCTCGAGGAGATGCTGCACGAACTTCACCATATCCAAGCCAGTCCAGAGGCACGGGACGACTGGACGCTCCTCGATATTCGGTATACGGGCAGGCAGATTCCGGACTGACTCGCAGGGCAAGCTTTGGGACCGCGCGATTTTTTTGCGATGGGTATAGCGACATACGCTATGCTCCGGAATGTCTGACGCAGTCCATCCCAGTGTTTCCGGAGTGCTGCCATGCAGAAACCGCCCACACCATTCAATGAGGATGACAGGATTGCCGCGCTTCATGCGCTGAACATCCTCGATACGCCGCAAGAAGAACGTTTCGATCGGCTTACTCGGCTCGCAAAGCGCGTTTTCAATGTCCCTTACGTGACGATCAGCATGATCGATACTCACCGGCAGTGGTTCAAGTCGGTTCAGGGCCTTACCATCTGCCAGACCTCCAGAGATATTTCGTTTTGCGCGCACGCGATCCTGTTCGATGACATTCTCTACGTGGAGAACGCGCTCAAGGACAAGCGCTTCGCCGATAATCCGGTGGTTATTGGAGATCCTAAGATTCGTTTTTACGCCGGGTGTTCTCTGGATGTGAACGGGTTCAAGGCGGGCACATTTTGTATTTTCGACAAAAAGCCCAGAGCCTTCACAATCGAGGACCGGCAACTCCTCAAGGATCTTGCTACGCTGGCCGAGCAGGAATTGGCCTTGTCTCAACCGAAGGTGACGGCGCGAGTATAGGTGTGCGTACGGCGTCGATTCGGACGGATGAGTTGCTAGCGAGGAATTGTTGAGGATGTTCCTCGGAGAGATATCCACAAGAAGTGGGGCTTGCATCGCTGGATACCCCAACGTATAGTGGACGAATTCCGAGGTCTCTCACACGAGAGTGAAAAGGGAAGCCGGTGTAACTCCGGAACTGCCCCGCAGCGGTAAGCAGGTACGAAAGCCCAAGATGACACTGGACGCGCTGGCGTCTGGGAAGTCCGGCGAGTAGGTCAGAGCCTGCAGAGTCCGAAGACCTGCCACGGAAAATTCACTCACGCCTCCGAGGGGAGGCGAAGGTGGCAATGGTCTTTCAATCCTCGTCTGAGGACTACGTTCCATTGTTTCTTTCGCGCTTCTTGGGGCCAGGGACGATACCCGATGGCCACCACTGCCGATCACATCCAAATCCAATCCACGCTGTCTGAGATCACGCCGGGCTTTCCGGCTCCCGACCCAACTCCCGTGATGCATGTGCGGAAACGCAACGGCGCAACGGAACCAGTCGATGTCAACAAGATCGTTCGTGCAGTGCAGCGATGCGCTTACGGTTTGCAGCATGTCGATGCAATTCGCGTGGCGTCCAAAACGATTGGCGGTCTGTACGATGGCGCGTCCACAAGCGAACTCGACGCAATCTCGATCGATACGGCGGCATCGCTTATCGCCGAAGAGCCGCAGTACTCCAAGCTTGCGGCGCGATTGCTTCTTTCGACGATCGTGAAAGAAGTTTCCTCGTTCAACCTGTACTCATTTTCGCAGTCAGTTTCTTACGGATATGAGCAAGGCATCGTAAGCCGCGCAACTGCTGAGTTCGTTCAGACCCATGCCCGGAAGCTGAACCATGCGATTGACGACGCATTTTCTGATCTGTTCGAGTACTTTGGGCTGCGGACTGTGTATGACCGCTATCTACTCCGCGATCCGATTTCACGCAAAGTCATCGAGAGTCCTCAATATTTCTTTCTTCGAGTTGCGTGCGGGCTTGCCGGGACACCGCAGGAGGCCATCGGCTTCTATCAGTTGATCGCGTCGCTGGATTATTTGCCATCGTCGCCAACCCTGTTCAACGCGGGGACGAAGCATGCGCAGATGTCCTCGTGTTATCTGCATGACTCGCCGCTTGACTCGCTGGAGAGCATTTATGACACGTACAAAGACGTGGCGTTGCTCTCGAAGTTTTCAGGTGGAATCGGGTTGGCGTTTCACCGTGTCCGCTCAGAGGGCTCACTGATTCGCGCGACCAATGGGATCTCAAACGGAGTAGTTCCATGGCTGCGGACTCTGGATAGTTCGGTTGCGGCTGTGAATCAGGGCGGAAGACGCAAGGGCGCATGCTGCGTCTATCTGGAGCCGTGGCACGCCGACATCGAGCAGTTTCTTGAGATGCGCGACAATACCGGCGATTTGTCGCGGCGCACCTACAACCTGAATCTCGCAAACTGGATACCTGATCTATTCATGCGCCGTGTGGAAGAGGACGCGGCCTGGTCGCTGTTTGATCCCAGGGAAGTGCCCGATCTGCCTGATCTGTATGGTGAGGAATTCAATGCTGCGTATGAGCAGGCTGAAGCCGAGCAGCGATTTCGCAAGCAGGTGAAAGCGCGAGATCTGTATGCGCGAATGATGCGCAGTCTTGCGGAGACGGGCAATGGTTGGATGACCTTCAAGGACGCTTCGAATTTGAAATGCAATCAAACCGGCAGGCCCGAGAACGTTGTTCATCTTTCGAATTTGTGCACAGAGATCACCGAGGTTACGTCGAAAGATCAAGTCGCAGTGTGCAATCTTGGGTCGATCAATCTCGCGCGTCATGTGTCGCTGGATGCATCGGGTTCGCCGGCATTCGATTTCGAAAAGCTCGGCCGTACAGTGCGTTCAGCGGTTCCAATGTTGGATCGCGTGGTCGATATCAACTACTATCCGATTCCGCAGGCGGCCAGTTCCAACTCGCGGTGGCGTCCGGTGGGTCTTGGGCTGATGGGACTGCAGGACGTCTTCTTCCAACTCAGGCTGCCGTTTGATTCGGCCGAGGCGCTTGCGCTTTCAACGCAAATCCAGGAGGAGATTTACTACACCGCGCTGTGCGCATCGTGCGAACTCGCAGAGGCGTATGGGGCGCATGAAACCTTTGCTGAAACGCGCCTGGCGCGGGGAGAATTTCAGTTCGATCTCTGGGGCGTGGAGCCCGCGAAACGAGACCGCTGGGACAGGCTGCGGGAACGAATTTTGAAAAACGGCGTTCGCAATTCGCTGTTGATTGCGGTTGCGCCCACTGCGACGATCGCTTCGATCGCGGGGTGCTATGAGTGCATCGAGCCTCAGATTTCGAATCTTTTCAAGCGCGAGACTCTGTCGGGCGAGTTCCTGCAGATTAATCGCTATCTTGTGGAAGATTTGAAGGCGCTTGGGTTGTGGAACGCGAAGATTCGCGACCGGCTCAAAGTGGATGAGGGGTCGATTCAAGGGATTGCCGAAGTTCCTCAAGAAATGCGGGTGCTCTATCGCACCGTGTGGGAGATTCCGATGAGGCCTTTGATCGACATGGCGGCGTCACGCGGTGCTTACATCGACCAATCACAATCACTGAATCTGTTTGTGGAGTCGCCAAACATTGGCAAGCTGTCTTCGATGTACATGTACGCATGGAAAGAGGGGCTGAAGACCACGTACTATCTTCGTTCCCGTCCTGCGACGAAGATTGCCAAGACCACCGTCCAGACGGGGGAGAGTCGAGCCGATAAGCCTGTGTCGCCCGCCGGCGCGGTTGCGTGCTCGCTTGAGAATCCCGGATCTTGCGAAGCCTGCCAATAACAAGTACCCGCTAAAGGAGAGCATCGATGTCAGTGTTTGCAGAGCATCATTCCGCGTCATCTTCAGTGACGGCACCAGAACATATTCTCGATCCCGGTCTTTGCCTAACGTTGCGGCCGATGCGCTACCCGGTGTTCTTCGAGATGTTCCGTGATGGGATCAAGAACACCTGGACGGTGGAAGAGATCGATTTCCAGACCGATCTCGTGGATTTGCGCCAGCGTATATCGCCGGCTGAGGTCCATGTGATCCATCGCCTAGTCGCTTTTTTCGCTACCGGGGACAGCATTGTTGCCAACAACCTGGTGCTGAACCTCTACAAACATGTGAACTCCCCTGAGGCGCGGCTGTATCTATCGCGACAGCTCTTTGAGGAAGCGGTGCACGTGCAGTTCTATTTGACTCTGCTTGACAACTATGTGCCCGACCCAGCGGAGCGAAATGCGGCCTTTGCGGCTGTTGAGAATATTCCTTCGATCGCCAAGAAGGCTGAGTTCTGCATGAAGTGGATGGATTCGATCCAGCAGATCGATCGGCTGGAAACGCGGGCTCAACGAAGGCAATTCCTGCTGAATCTCATCTGCTTCGCTTCGTGCATCGAAGGGCTTTTCTTTTTCGCTGCTTTTGCCTACGTATATTTCTTTCGGTCGAAAGGGCTGCTGCATGGGCTTGCGGGAGGGACCAATTGGGTGTTCCGCGATGAAAGCTGCCATCTGGAATTTGCGTTTGAGGTTGTGAAGATCGTGCGAAGCCAGGAGCCGGAGCTTTGGGATGCAGAGCTTGAGCGCCAGATTGTGGAGATGGTCAGCGAAGCGGTGGACGCTGAGGTGCAGTTTGCTGAGGACCTACTGGCGGGAGGAGTTGCGGGATTGTCACTGCGCGATATGCGGCAGTATCTAGGATATGTGGCTGACTCACGCCTGGCGCGGCTGGGGATCGAACCTGTGTTCAATTGCAGAAATCCATTTTCATTTATGGACTTGCAGGACGTGCAGGAGCTTACGAACTTTTTTGAACGGCGTGTCTCTGCCTACCAGGTTGCGGTGCCGGGAGAGGTTGCGTTTGGAGAGGATTTCTGAAATCGCGATGGAGTACCGTATGTCAATGTTGAACCTATACACGCATCGGCATGGGGCGATGGCCGAGCGGACGCGGGCCTTCCGCGGTGTCCAGGAAGGCGAGCCAGGAATGGTCCTGCGCGAGAGTCTCTTCTAATTCGGATTCGCTCAGAACCATGCAGGCGGTTGAGAGCGCGTCGGATTCGGCTGCTGTATTGGCGAGGATCCAGGCGCGCGACTGGCGCGTTGCGGCCTGGCCGGTTCGCGGATCGAGTATATGAGCCCCTTTCACTGCTAGACCTGAGCCACTCAAGGAAGAATGCGTGAGGTAAATGCGGTGTGGGGAGTCGTCGTCGCCCATACCGCAAGACCAGCCGGGCAGATCGGGGGGGGGGTCTCCGGCAAGAATGCTGCTTCCACCAGCAACCAGGAGGAAGGAGGGGCACTCCCATTGACCGAGCAGTTCGGCCATGCGGTCGAGAGCGAAGCCTTTGCCGATTGCGCCTAAGTCGAATTCGAGACGGCCGTCGATGCAGAGGATCGAGAACTCGCTGGGCACCAGGTCCCATTGGGGCAGGGATGGTTGAGTTTGCAGGGCTGCAGGCGTGGCGCAGAAGGCGCTGCGCGTGAGCTGCTCCATGTGCTTTGCGATCTGAAGACAGGAGAAGGCCGGTTCGCTCACGCGGAGCTTTTCGCCGGGCGCAAGGAGAGCGAGCTGGGCGATGTCGCTGTTGGTACGGAAACGGCTCAGTTGCGATTCCAGTTTGTCGACGAGATCGAAGGAGGCCTGGGCGGCCTGAGCTGCATAGGTCTTTTCCTGGTCAGCGATGCGCACCTGGAAGTGCGTTGCCATGGCGCGGTGGTTGAATTGGTGGATTTCAGGCATGGTGGTCACTTCGGTACGGGCAGCCATAAAAGGATGAGCACGCCGGGGCGTACGCCGAAGAAGTCGGCGTGGTAGTCTCTCAACTGATCACGGTATTGCTCAGCGACGTCGGTGGAGGTGATGTAGAAATCCGCTTTGCCGGGTTGCTGACCCGGTTGCCAGAAACCGACTTGAGAGAAGTGCCGGAGATACCAGGGCAGAGGCCATGGATCGGATGCGATCACGGCGATGCGCGGATTGGCGATTCCATCACGTCGAGCTAGTTCTGAGATTTCTGTGGGAAGTCCGAGGATGTCGTCGGTGGTGTGGGCGTAAGCGTAGGGGTTCGTTTCGCCGGCCGGGTGAAGGAAGACGCGTTGACGAGTATCGCGTGCGATCATTGCTGCGATTATCACCGCTGTGATGCTAAAGACAGGGATTGCCGCCTTTGTCGATGTGCGCTTTAGCATCGCACTCCAGAGGGAATCGAGAGCGCATCCGGCAAAGATTGCGATGGGGAGCCACAGATTGAGGGCGAGCCACGGCGTCTTGTACGGGATGAGGCTGTATGTCGCAGCGATCAGGACGAAGTAGATTGCAACAATGACGTAAGGCGATGCACTGCGTCTTCGGATGCTGAGAACAATTCCGATGCAAGCGAGAGCGAGGATTGAGGTACCGGACCAGTCGTCGGTGAGGAGCCGAGCGAAGTACAAGAGTGGCTTCTGGTGGCCCTGACCGGCAGCGCGCGAAAAGAGATGCGGTGCCGCATGCAGCAGGGCAGGAATTGCCTTCCAATCTCTTCCGAACCAGGTGTAGAGAAGGAGGCTGAGGGCGAGGAACACTCCGGCTCCGAGGAGCAACGTTCGAGACGGCATCCATGGATGGAGGGGCTGGTCACTGCGGCGCCAAAACCGGAACGCAATGAGAGCTGCGGCTAGCGCAACGAAGTGGATGACGGCAGTTTCTTTCGAGGCGAGCATCAGAGCGGCGCATGCTCCCGCCAAGGCTGTGTTGGTTCGAGAGTGCGTGGTTGCAGCGCACCAACCTGACAAAATGAGCCCGAACGTTGCGGCGCAGAAGAGCGACTCGTGAATGAAGTAGCGGTCGTAATATACGGGGAGTGGTCCGAATGCAAAGAGCAGCGCCGCGATGAGGCAAGGGAGGAAGCCAAAGAATTCGGTTGCGACGCCGAACAACAGGATGGTGACTGTTCCTGCGATTACGGGGGCGAGGCGCAGTTCTGATTCGGTCAGATCAGAGAACGACCGCGCACCTTGTATACCCGCCAGGGGCAGTGTGAGTGCGGAGAGGGCAGGACCATGGCGGTCCTGCGGATCGTAGTTGAATGGCTCTCCTGAGAGCAGTTGCCCGATAATGTAGGCGTTGACAGCTTCGTCAGTGTGCATGGGCCGCTCGCCCAGTTGCGGAAGGCGAACGGCCAGCCCGAGAAGTGCGACGAAGATGAAGGTGGACCAGCGTGCACGAGAGGAGATCGGGTGCTCCATCAGTGCTTCGCCAACCTGTACGGACCTAGGCAGCGGGCTTGCCCCACACCTCAACCTCGATATAGTCGTTCAGCTTATTGCTGGTGTTGCCATTGCTGTACAGGCGAACGTAACGTCCTTGCGCGCCCTTGGCGTCGATCAGTTTGCCCTGGTAGGTCTCGACGTAGTTCTGGTCTTTGCCCGCGCCGGCGCCAACTTCGTTTTTGAAGTCATTGTTGAAGATGGTGTTGACACCTGATTTGAAGTTCGGGTCATCCGATACCTGCACCACGACATCGCGATATACGCGCGCCTGCGAGTGGTAATGCCAGATAAGGACAGCGTAGATGTTGGCCTTTTTCGCGAGATCGATCTGGACCCATTGTTTTCCGGGGCCGAGCTCGACCCATGATCCTTCGTCGCCGGCCTTGTCGCCGTCGGTGACCAGATCAAGGGTTCCGGTTACGGGGTTCTCGTCGCTAGCCGTGACCTTTTTGCCTTTCGACAGGTTGACAGTCCCTGCGGGGACCATGAAATCGGCGCGCTTACCCTTCAGCGGCGGCTCAAGGTTGGGGACGTTGAGCGGCACGGGCGTGCCCACGAAAAGGGGCTTAGGAAGCTGGGTTTTCAGAGGCACCTTGTCCTGCGCCAGAGCGGCGGTTGCAAGGAGGAGCGGGGCGACGATCGGGGCTACTCGGGAAACGGATATTCTCATGAATTCAGGCTCTCACTTCTTCATCAGAGATGCTAATTCTCTTCTCGGCGGCTACAGCTTCATTCGCTTTATGAATGACGTATTCACTGGAGAAGGCTTCGTCGGCTGGGCAGTTCAGCTTTGCCGTGCCTCGGATGGTGTTGAAGAAATTCTCAAGATGCGGCTGGTGCGGGGGCTTGTTGAAGAACACGGGTATTTCGTATTCGGCGAGGGCAGCGGTCTCTCGCACGTCGACTTTGGCGGTGTCGGCAGCAAGCGGCTTGGCTTTCACATAGCCTTTCTGAGCCAAGTCGTCCCATGAGACAGCGGTGGCGCGAGCTTCGCGATAGATGGCGCAGATGGCGGGATCCTCGGACATCCGGATGGTTCCGTCATCGCCCATGAACTGCTCGAAGTAACCGCCGCCGGCGCTGGTGGTGGTCTGCACCTGATAGAAGGCACGTGCCACGGCCTGGTCTACCGGGTACTCGTAGATCACCATTGCGTTGTCGTACCAGTCGTGATTCTTGTAATAATCCAACCCTCCGCTGGCGGTAACAGACTTGGGCGTCTTGCCGAGCCACCAGTTGAAGATGTCGATCTGGTGCGCTCCCAGATCAGACAATGGACCGCCACCCAAACCTTTGAACCAGCGCCAATTGCGGAACTGGTGCATGTCTTTGTAGCCGTATTTGGCGAGCATGGTGGCGGGCATTTCGTACTTCTTCGGCCAGCCGAAGTCTTCCTTGACGGCGCGGTTCCACTGTCCGTGAATAGCTGTCAGACGGCCGCAGAACTGAGCTTCATGGAGCAGCCTATTCAAAGTAAAGACGTAACGCGGGTTGCTGCGGCGTTGATGACCGATCTGCAACAGCTTGCCAGTATCGCGCATGGTTTTCACCATGGAGCGCGCACCTTCGATGGTGTTGCTCATCATCTTTTCGCAGTAGACGTGGAGACCTGCCTTGAGGCAGGTGTTCGTCATCGGCGCGTGCCAGAAATCGGGCGTAGCAATCAGGACAGCCTGAAGGTCTTTCTCTTTGGCGAGGAGGTCTTCGTAGTTTTCGTAGGTACGAACTTCATTGCCAAGTTTCTGGAGGTATCGCTGGCCTTCGCCGCGGTGATACTCCCAGATATCGCAGAGGGCAACCAGCTTCACGCCTTCGATGTTCAACAGGGATTCGAGGAGGACTTTGCCCTCTTCGCCATAGCCAATGAGAGCGACATTAATGTTGTTCAGCGACGACTTCTTGACCGTGGCTTTCTGGTCGGCGGTGTCAGACTTGCAGGCTTCAAGAAGCATAGCGGCGCCCGCCACCGCGGTCGCGCTGAGAAATTCGCGACGATTCAATTTGTCTACCATTTTTTGAGGACCACAAACCTATTGTGCTGAGCGAGCAGGAACGCAGCAGCGACCAGCCCGATGTGGATACCGAGATACGCAACGCCAGCATTCTCATCGATCAGGACAAGACCGACGGTGAGCGCAATGAAGAGCAATCCCTGCACGATCAGGGACAAGCGCGTACCAAGACCGATGATGAGCATGATGCCGGTGAGGATGAATGCCGGGCCCAGCATCTTGTCGAAGAGGGTCAGAGCGAATTTCGGGAACATGGGATCGTGCGCGAACTTGTCGCTGAGCCCAGTGGGAATGCCTGCATAGTTGGCCAACGCATAGGACTTGACGTTCACGTTGACCATGACGCCGCTTGCGTCAGGCTGGCCTGTTGAGGGATCGATGAGCGGCTGTGCCACCGCTTTGTAGACCGCATACTTCTGGATGCCAACGAACAGCGCGCGAGCGCCGAGCCATAGGCGCAAAGCCCAGAACGCAAAGGTAAAATCCCAGGCGACTTTCTGGGCAGGAATCACTTTCACTTCAGTTGTGGTAGCCATGTATCCTCAGGGCGTTTTGATCGCCTAGATGGTTAAGTTCTTCAGGTATGTCGCATCCACCTTAAGCGACTCCTGCCAGGGAATATCGAACGCTTCCTGCTCAACGAATGCGTGCGTAATCTTCTGGTTTTTTGCGGCCTGGGCAAAGATCGGGCGATAGTCGATTGAACCGCGGCCCAATTCCGTTACCTTGGCCTCATCGTGCTTCGCGACGGAGATATCCGGCGGAAGATGGAAGTCCTTCACGTGAAACATTGAGAAGCGGTTTGGATACTTCTTCATCAATTCGACGGGATCATGGCCCGCGACCTTGACCCATCCGCAGTCCATTTCGAACGTGGTTTTGTCGGGCTCGCAAAGACTTAGCAACTCTTCGTAGGGCACCTTGCCCTCGACCGGAGCGAACTCGACCCAGTGGTTGTGATAGCCGAAGGTGATTCCAGCTGCCTTTAGTTTCTCACCTGTCTTATTGAATTCTTCGGCGTTGTACTTCCAGTCATCAATCGTCAAAGGACCATGCTGCGCGGCTGAAGCACTTCTGCGTCCGGGGCCGGGGCAGATGATGTTCGTAACGCCGATCGTCTTCTCGAACTCGGTTGTGGCATCGAGGTTCTTTGTGACATCAACGAAGGAACGGTGAGAACTGACGCATTTCAGACCCGCCTGATCGAGCGCTTTGCGCAGTTCGGCTGCTGATTTCTTCGGCAGCGCGGCAGATTCCACCTCAACGTAACCGGCCTTCCGGACTGCAGCCAGCGTTCCTTCAAAGTCTTTCGCCATCTGGTCCCGTACGCTGTAGAGCTGAATGCCGGTTGCCAGTCCCAACGGTGTTGCGAACGAGATGCTTGAAGACGATAGCGCCGCAACTGCTGCTGCTCCGCCGATAAAGTTCCTGCGCGATATGGCTCCCATTGCTCCTCCAAATTGAACGGACCATTGTAGCTAAAACCATAGAGCATCCATTGTGGCCGAGCCTACGCACTCGTGTTTGCTTACGGCCACGTTCGGATGTCTAGCTCATCTTCCAGGGGCCGCGATATTCGCGCGTCATCAATTTGCTGGCTTCCGGATCGTCAATGATCTTCTCTTCCTTCGCATCCCAGCGGATCTTTTTACCGGTGAGCATCGCGATGTGGCACAGGTGTCCGGGAAGCGCGGAGTTATGACCGATCTCGACTGGCGTCACGGTTTTTTGCCGAGTCCGAATGCAGTCGAGGAAATTCCCCATGTGATCGGACGAGGTGTAGAGCTTTACTTTGCGCATTTCGCGGGGCAGGTATTTGCCCTGCTTCCATGCGGGATTGGAAGCGTCGAATCCGCCGCGATCGACCCATACCCAACCTTCGCTGCCAATCCACTTCACGCCGCTCCTGATATCGTGGTGGCCGCCAGCGATGGTCATGGTTACGTTTTGTGGGTATTTCAACTCGAAGCGGAATTTCGGAGCGCTGTTCCATGCAGCATTGCGCGGAGGAAGTTCGCCGCTACCTTCAATTTCCATCGGTCCGGTCTGGTCGAAGTCGAGTCCCCAGTGGGCGATGTCGCAATGATGACCGATCCAGTCCAGTAGCTGGCCGCCTCCTGTGTTGTAGTACCAGCGCCAGGTCTTGTGAGAGCGGACCCGCATGTATGGCTCCATTTTGGACGGCCCAACCCACATTTCGTAGTCCAGCTCTTTGGGGGGATCGCTGACAAGCGCATCCCATGCCGGCGTGCCGGGGACAATCTCTTCCAAGTGCGTGGCTTTGCCACCCGCGGCAGCCACTTTGGCGAGCGCGGCCTTGCCGGCTCCATCGAAGTCAGCGTTGTTTCCGGGGAGGCCAACCTCGACATGGGTTACGGTTCCGATGAGCCCGTTGCGGACGATTTCCGCCGCTTTGTGGAACATGGGGACGGAGCGCTGCCATGACCCCATCTGCCAAACGATGTTGTTTTCTTTGACAGCACGAACAATCGACTGCTGTTCGGCGATGGTGTGCCCCAAGGGCTTCTCGCCGTAGATGTCCTTTTTGCGACGGGCGGCCTCAGTGGCGACGATCTCATGCCAATGGTCGGGTACGGCGATCATGACGGCGTCGATGTCGTCGCGGGAAAGCAGCTCTCGAAAATCGTGATAGCCCTTGCAGTCCTGGTTGCCGTAGGAGTCATTGATTTTCTTGACGGCAGCCTGAAGATGATTGGCATCGATGTCGCACGCGGCGACCACCTGACAGTCAGAGAGATTCAGCAGGTTTTCAGTGTTGCCGGGTCCCTGCCAGCCCATGCCGATCACGCCCACATTGATGCGGTTGTTGGGCGAAGTTGTCGAGGTTTGAGCAGCATAGCCGCGAAGAACGGTAGGAAGGATAGCTGCGGTTCCTGCACTCTTCAAAAAACGGCGGCGGTTAAAAGGGCGACCCAAGGCTCCAGGACCAGACTTTTCAGACATTTTCATCTCACTATCGATTCGATCAAGGAATGCAAGAGATTTTTATCACTTTTCGCCTTCTACGTCGAACCGGGACCAACTCTAAGTACAGGATCATTGCTGTCGGATTGCGAGCTTCTGTCGAAAGTCAATCGAGACCGAGACATTCGGGCCTAGAATGGACTGTTTGTTCAGGAATAGGGAAGGGAAGCGTGTTGAATCTACATTGCTTTTCCTGTTCCTGCGAGGCGGCAACGGAGGTGGCAATTGATGAAAGATCTTTCGATTTCAAGGCGGGAATTTCTTCACGCGGCGGCAGGGGCGGCAGGGGCTTCGGTGATTGGTGGACCTGATTTGCTTCACGCTGAGACCGGCTTTGGACAGGCGTCCGCGACCGCTGCAAGCGATCGTTTGCGATTCGGGATCATCGGAGTTGGCATGGAAGGCTCCGGTCTTCTGACAACGGCGGTTCAGCTTCCGGGGGTTGAATGCGTGGCAGCCGCTGATTTGTGGGATGGACGTCATGAACTTGCGCGGGAGATCGTGGGGAAGCCGATTCGGACGACGCGACGGTACCAGGATCTTCTGGACGCGAAGGATATCGATGCCGTGATCATTGCAGTGCCAGATCATTGGCACAAACAAACGGTGGTGGACGCGATTTCGGCCGGCAAAGACGTTTATTGCGAGAAGCCGATGTCGCATAGTGCGGCTGATGGGTTGGCAATGGTTGCCGCGGCCAGCAAGTCGGACCGGATTGTCCAGATCGGCGCGCAAAGGACGAGTTCTGTGCTTTGTGCGAAGGCACATGAGCTGATCAAGCAGGGAGCGATTGGGGACTTGGATCTGGTGGAGGCGACGTATGGGCGCAACGATCCGAATGGCGCGTGGGAGTATCCGCTGCCGCCGGATTTGAATGCGAAGACCGTCGACTGGGATACATGGCTGGGGACGGCACCAAAGAGGGCATTCGATCCCAAGCTCTTTGCAAGATGGCGGTGCTGGAGAGAATTCGGGACGGGTGTTGCCGGCGATTTGCTGGTCCATTTAGTCAGCGGAATGCAATGCGTTCTTGGGATCAATGAAGCGCCCATGGAAGTTTCGGCTCTGGGAAGGATTTCGCGCTGGAAAGATGGACGCGATATGCCGGACGTTCACATGGCGTTGTTCCAGTACAAGGAAGTACCTGTGTATATGCGGCTGACGCTGGGCAGCGAGTCGGCAGAAGTGACGCGGTTCATGGGATCGAAGGGTGTGATCGAGCTGCGGGAGTTCAGTCTGACGTATTCTCCGCAGCCGGGTGAAGACACGGCTCCAAGCTACTACTCCGGCTCTTTTCCACGCGCGATGCGGGAGGCGTACGTGCAACAGTGGCATCGAGAACATGATCCCGCGCCGGGAAAGGAACCGGCGCCGGAATCGATCACGGTGAATGGGAATGATTACGACGATCTTCGTCCGCATCTGTGGAACTTCTTCGAGGCGGTGCGGTCGCGGAAGAAGGTGCTGCAGGACGCAACGTTCGGTCATCACGCGGCACTTGCGTGCCATATGGCGAACGAATCCTATTTCCGCAAACGTGCGGTTCGATGGAATGAGAGTTCAAACACGATCGAGACAGTCGGGTCGATCGGGGATCAGGAGTCGAAATGAATTCAATGAGAACGAGGGGTATGCGTTTGTCTTCGGTGCTTGGCGCGCTACTGATTGGGGCATGGTCGATTTTGGCCGCTGCGCAGCCCGCAGATGGTGCGCGGACTTCTGTGGACGCGGCATTTCTGGGACGGTGGGATCTAACGCTTCAGACTCCGGATCGAGAGTATCCGTCGTGGCTTGAGGTTCAGCGGGAAGGCACGACGCTCAAGGCTCAATTTGTGGGACGTTGGGGAAATGCAAGGCCGTTGCCGAGCGTCGAGGTCGCGAACGGCGTGTTGAAGTTCGTATCGCCGAAGGAAGAGGAAGACAGCAAGAAGGATCTGGAATTCGAAGGCCGAATGGAGGGCGGTGCTCTATCCGGGACGGTCAATGGGCCAGACGGCAAGGAATGGAAGTGGACGGGTGTGAAGGCTCCGGCGCTTGCTTCCGAGAAGACGCCGACCTGGGGAAAGCCGATCCAGCTTTTCAATGGAAAAGACTTGTCGGGATGGAAGACGAGCGGCCCGGGAACGAGCTGGACGGCGCAGGGTGGGAATCTCGTGAGCCCGGGGCACGGCCCGGAGCTGATCAGCGAACAGCAGTTCAAGGATTTCAAACTGCATGTGGAGTTCAATTGCGAGAAGGACTCGAATAGTGGCGTGTATCTGAGAGGCCGGTACGAGGTTCAGGTCGAGACTGACTCGCAAGCGGAACCAGCGAGCCATCACACGGGCGGAGTGTATGGATTCATCGCACCATCGCCCGAATTACCGCGCAGCCCAGACAAGTGGCAGTCGTTCGACATAACGCTCGTGGGACGGATGTTGACGGTGGTTCAAAACGGCACGACCATCATCAACAATCAGGAGATACCAGGAATCACGGGCGGCGCATTGAACAGCCATGAAGGAGAGCCGGGGCCGTTCTATTTACAGGGGAGTGAAAAGGGGCATGTGTCGTACCGGAAGATCGAGGTGACACCTGCAGAATAAGCAGCGGAGCAGATGACGAGTTGCTCTCAGGGCAGGTGAATCTACCGCGCGCCCGAGGCGTGATCGTCCGTCTTCGAAAAACCCTCTTTGAAGATCGAGATCCAGCTGATAGTTACAACGAGCACACAGCCTACGATTCCGACGAAGAAGAGGACCTCAACGACTTTCGTTGCGAAAACGAGAAGAGAGTGAATCATAACGATCACCTGAATTCGCAGCTTCGGCGAACCTGACAGGAGCAAGAATAGCAGGTGTCAGGGCAGGAGCTTGCTGCCCGGAGTGCCTGTTTTGCATTGAAGTAGCGCTAAATCCACACCTTAGAGTCGATTGGGCGATTGTCTTCGCGTTCGGTTGGATACTCAGGGGGTGGGGAACCCACCCGATTCATGCGAGCGAAATTCGGAATCGCGAGCAGCGGTGATCCGTCCTGCCATTTGCCCGTGATCACCATAACGCCCCCGAGGAGGTCAGGGCGCCACTCAGCCTTAAGCGGCGCGTCGCTAAGCTTGCGATGGATGTCCTGATTGTCGACGGTCTCGACGTTATAGATGAGAGGACCGTATTTGAAGGCGACCTGATCCCGGTCGGCGGCGATTCGCTGATCGGCCACGATTCGCTGGGGTTCCATTGGGAGCTCGAGTTCGATGCGGTCGCCGGGTTTCCACTCGCGCGTAATCACGGCATAACCCTTGCGGATATCGGGCGCGTGCGATTCACCGTTGATGGTGAGGTGCTTCAAGCCACTCACAGCCGGAGATTCTTTGTAGAGCTTGCTCGTGGTTCGGTTCGGGACTCGCACGTAGAGGGAAAAGGTTTTGGCTTCCTGAGGATTCACCGTGATGGCGACTGATCCGCGCCAGGGGTAGTCCGTTTTCTGGATGATTTCGACGTTGGTTCCGGCGACTTCGCCGACCTGAATTTTGCTGCCGACGAACATGTTTACGAAGAGAGCGTCTTTGCTCTTGACGTAGGTCCAAGTAGGAATCATGAGCAGGGTGCGCGCGAGATTGCCAACACAGCAGGGGCATATGTGCCATTTGGCGCGCTCGGTATTCACGAGAGGGTTCGTGTAGCAGAAGCTCTTGCCATCGAGAGCTACTCCGCCGAGCAGGGCGTTGTACATCGTTTGTTCGTAAAGGTCGGCGTACTTCGCATCGTGGTAAGCGAGGTTGAGTTTGTATTGGAAGAAGACCACGCCGCAACTTGAGCAGGTCTCGCAGTAGGCTTCGTTACGCAGCGAGTAGTTGGGCCCAAATCCTTCGGAGGTTTCGCCGCTACCGATGCCGCCGGTGACGTAGTATTTGCGGTTCACCATGTTGTCCCAGAGGGAGATGACGGCGCTCTGGTAGTCGTGATCTTGTGTTTCGGCTGCGATATCGGCCATTCCCGAGTAGAAGTACATGGCGCGCACGGCGTGTCCGACGGCTTCGTATTGCTGGCCGGGAGGCAGGTGGCTCTGGTCGTACTCGGACCCGCCGCGGCGGGAGTCGAGCAGGAACTTGGCAAGAGCGATGTATGCATCGCCGCGGTGATTGCCTTCCTGATCGTTGACGAAGCGTCCGAAGCGCACCAGGGCTTGCTCCATCTCCTGATGGCCATCGAACCACTCCTTTTTGCCGGGGCCAATGTTGCCGACCCAGCAGTCGGCAAGCTTTTTGGCGGCGTTGTAGAGTCGAAGATCCTTGCCGCCGGTGAGCGTGTAGTGGTTGATTGCTGACTCGATGAAGTAGCCGGAGACATAGCCTTCATGGTTGCCGCGATGATCGGGTGACCAGCGTTCGGGCCATTCCTTGCGGTCGGCCAGAATGTAGGCGGTCTGCAGGTAGCCGTCCGGCATCTGCGCGGCAAGGATGATGGGGATCCAGCGATCGAGAGTGGCACGCATCATTTCGTGCGCTTTGATGATGTCGGGATCGTTCTGCGAATCAACCATGAGCGCGATGCACATTGATTCGACTGTTTGATGGACCCAGGCATTGGAGAATACGAATCCCTTATGCTTGCCGTGCGGCTCGCCGCGATTGGCTTTGCCTGCTTCGATGAAATTGTCGATACCGCCATCGCCGCGCATGGGTGCAATGTCTGTGCGTTCGCACATGGCGATGCAATGGGGAATCCAGTCGACGATGAGCGCCTTAGCGCGCGCGTTCCAAAGAGGGCTGTCGATCGAATATTTGCGGGTGTAGACGACGTCGAGGCGATCCGCAGGCGGGGCGGGTTCGACGTGAACATTCACGGAATGCGGGGTCCCTTTGCTCCCCGACGCATCGAGTGTGAGTATGTAATCGCCGGGCTGAGAAAACGTGGCCGTAGTGACGGGAGATGTTGCGGCCGCAAAAGCCACCGCGCCCGGGCCGGAAGTCTTCTTCCAGGTCGCCTTGTTGCGAGCGGAGTCCTGCAGCCATGAAACCTTGCCCGATAGATAGGTCTTGCCGTTGCTGACAACGGAGCGGTCAACGCCGGCGTCAACGACGGGCGGCAGTGCCGGAGCGGGGCCGTGATTGAAGACTCGCCACTCCAGGATGCCGGCGGGGCGTTCGGGCTGAGGCACCACTTCTAAGCGCATCTTGGTGGTTCTTACTGGATCGAAGGTTGTGGTGTTGAAGGTATCGGGAGCGATACCAAGTCCCTGCGGCTGAGAAACCTCTACAAAATCAGTTCCGTTCCAGTAGAGGATGCGGCAACTCTGCGGCGTCTCCAGTCGCGGCCAAGCACTGCCCGGGATTGTGCCTGGACGCGGGTGGTCGACAGCCCAATAGACCTCAACCTTGTTGATTTCGACCGGCTCGGGCCACTCATACTGCACCCAGCTTGCATGTTCTCCATTGGACCGATCGGCCCAGAGCGAGTAGAGCGCGTGTGCCCGGTCGTAGGAGTCAGCGGGGTCGAAGCCATCATTCAGGGCTGAGATCTTGTTTTCGCTCATCAACGAGCGGCTGGACGGGACCGCTACCCTGGCTACATTCAGCGCGGCGTCATGAGTCTGGGCCAACGCGCGCTTGCCCGAGAATGCTGCGATTGCCGCTGCTCCCCCGACGCCGGCAAGAAACTCGCGGCGGGTCGGTTCTTTCGCGGAAAGCTGAGTGGAGGGAAGAGCTGCGTTGTGCGTGTCCGGAGCGGGTATGTTTTCCATGATGATTTTCCTGTCGCCTGCATTGCAGCCTGGCATGCCAGGTGTGCCTGATAACGTTTCCTGAGAACACAGCATTGCCGCAAAAACGAGTAGAAACCGGGGCAGGTGGGCTGTCAAGCAACGCTGAACAGGGCAAGCCACATTGCGATCGCGTCCTCGAAATTCACCTGTCGGCAATCGTTTACCGAATACCGACGTTTCAATCATCGGCGTTGGGCCCTGGCCAAGGCCATGGTTCATTTGAACCAGGCAGGATGGGTCGATCTCGAACTCCTGGATCCGGCGGAGATGACGTTGGAGGTTGATGGGGCGTGGCGAGATTCGCGATGAAATTGTTGCCTTCGGGTGAGTAGCTTAGACTTCTGGTACCGCACCTGGTGGTTCATTGGAAGGCAGATGAAGAAGAGAGGCACCCCTCCCACTGTCAGCGAAGTAGCTCGCGCTGCTCATGTGGGTACAACAACGGTTTCGCGCGTCATCAACGGCGGCGAGCGTGTAAGCCCCAAGACGCTTGCTCACGTGCAGCGGGTGATCGAGGCCATGGGGTATCGGCCAAATCAGGCTGCACGGGTGTTGAAGGGCCATCGGACCAAGACGATCGGGCTCGTGATTCCGAGTATCGCCGACCCGTTCTTTTCAAGTTGCGCCGAGGCTGCGCAAGCTGTCGCCCAGGCAAATGATTCTCTGCTGATCGTGACGGCATCTCATAACGAGCCGCATGCCGAGCTTGAGAACCTGAATATTCTGATCAGCCATCGAGTGGACGGACTTATCGTGGCTCCAGCGAACTCACAGAGTGAAGGGCTTCGGGATCTGTTCAAGCATTTGTCGGTGCCGGTGGTAGCGATCGACCGTCCCATATCGGATTCGCTGGTTGCTGCTGTTCTCTCAGACAACTTCAAGGGCGCTCGCTTCGCTACTCAGCATATGATCGATCACGGATACAAGCGGATCGTCTGCCTTACGGGTGAGAGTACGCTGTTCACGATTCACGAGCGTATCCGGGGATATCGGGCGGCGATGGAGTCGGCAGGGATGCCGGCCATCTTGAATACGTCAGTGAAGGACTACCGGTCGGCTGAATACGCGATCGACAGTATGCTCTCCGGACCGAATCCGCCAGACGCGCTGTTTACGTTGAAAAACAGTACAACGATCTATGCGTTCGAGGTGCTCCAGAAGCTGAATGTTCCGATTCCGAAGACCATGGCGCTGATCGGTTTCGATGACTTCGAGCTGGCGTCGACGGTGCGGCCTTCGATCAGCGTGATACAGCAGCCCGTTGAAGAGATTGGGCGGGTTGCGGCGGAGCTTCTTTTCGAGCAACTTCTGGGCAAGCGCAGCGGCCATCCCCAACCCAGGGTGAAGCGGCCGAGGCTGGTGACACTGGAAACTAGACTCATTCAGCGAAGTTCCTGCGGCTGCACTGCCGGGAATTCCTGAATCGAGCTGGCATAAGAGATGCGGTGGAAACGGTACCATGCCGACTGAGGCGTGGAAGCTGAGGGTCTGCGATCGAACCTCATAGGCCATGTTCGGGCAGTTATAGGTTCTCCTCACCTCTAACTTCAACAACATCCGTCTGGGCGCTGTCTGGAGTATCAGCCTCGATTGCGGTTTGACCGTTGTTTCGCGTTGTGTGGTATCGTTTCCAAGGATAACGGCGAACAGGAGCGGGAACGATCCGTTTGCGCGCGTTCTTCAGAAGTCATTCACAACGTTGTGTGGCTTCAGATGGCTGCACTGGCATAACTATGTTTCGCATCTCCTGCATGCCGCGGTGATCGCAAATGGCCTTGGACAACTCGCAGATTCTCACCATTGGCGTCGATCTCGGTGGTACCAGCTTGAGGATCGCCGCATACGCGCCGGAACGCGGCGTGCTGGACTCCGTGACTCTTCGCACCCGTCTGGAGGCTGGCCCGATCGAAGTGGTCGAGGATATGTGCGAGGCGATTTCTCAACTGCTCGCAAAGCACCTGAAAGGTCGCGAGTGCGCCGGGATTGGCGTTGGATCGCCTGGGCCGCTGGAATTGCCTGCAGGCGTGTTGCATCATCCGCCGAATCTGCCAGGGTGGGACGGATTTCCGTTGCTGGCGGAGATGGAAAAGCGGCTGCATCGTCCCGTGATTCTGGAGAGTGATGCGAACGCCGCGGTGCTTGCCGAGTACGAGCTGGGGTTGGGGAAAGAGCTCGGGGTTGATTCCATGTGCATGCTTACGCTTGGAACGGGTGTGGGCAACGGGATTATTTTCGAAGGCAAGCTGTGGCACGGATCAGCCGGCATGGGCGGCGAAGCAGGACACATGACGGTGTATCCCGATGGCGCGCTCTGTGGCTGCGGCAATCATGGGTGTCTTGAAACATGCGCGTCCGCGACGGCGGTTGTGAATGCCGCAGAGCGCATGATCGGCTCCGGCCAATCTCCCGCTCTCGGGCGGCTCAAGAGCAACGGCTCAGGTTTGACGGCGCAGACGCTTGCGGAAGCCGCGAAGGCCGGAGATGCTGATGCCCGGAGAATCTATGACGAGACCGGCCGGTCGCTCGGAATTTGCCTGGCAGGTCTGGTCAACATCTTCAACTTTCCGCTTTACGTTGTCGGCGGAGGCGTTGCGAATTCGTGGGATCTGCTCTCGCCTTCGCTCTTCGAAGAGTTAGAACGGCGAAGCTATGTCTACGCTCTTACGGCGCCGGGCAGAGCTGCGTCGGCGGGTATGCCTGGTGGCGGCACGCGGGTATTGCCTGCGCGGCTCGGAGCGGAGGCTGGCCTTATGGGCGCATGTATTCTACCCGTGTATTCCTCAAAACCGACGTGGGCGTCAGCGTAAGTCTGCGCTGAATGGTGCGGGAACGCCGTAGATTCAGAGGGGAATGCTGCATGAAGTCTTCGATACTGCGCACGTTCGTGCCCTTAGTTTTCACGCTCGGCGGCGCTGGCCTTGTGCTGGCGCGGCCACAAGCGAATCTGAATTTGCGGGCTCCGGCAACGCCACTTGTCGTACATGATCCCTACTTCAGCATCTGGTCAAATGCAGATCGGCTGACTGGCGGCCCTACGCGGCACTGGACAGGTACGCGGCAGGAACTGGTTGGGATCATCCGCATCGATGGCAAGAACTACGGCTATCTCGGCGAGGCTGATGATGTACCTGCGCTTGAGGAGACCCAGCGAACCATCACTCCGACGCGCACGATCGTGACGCTCGGGAATCAGCAGATTGAATTGCAGATCTGCTTCTTTACGCCGGCGTTTGCAGGTGATATGGCAGTGATGGCTCGACCTGTGACCTATCTTTCATGGCAAGTGAAATCGCGTGATGGGGCGCAGCACGATGTGACGCTGTATCTCGATGTGGATGGGTCTGTCGCAACGAACACCTCAGGAGAGAAGGTGGTTTGGTCGCGGGACCGGATTGAGGGCATCGACTTGCTGCGGGTAGGAACACAGAAGCAGGCAATGTTGGAAGAATACGGCGATGATCTGCGCATCAACTGGGGATATTTCTATCTCGGGGTACCGGATAATCAGGGCAAGACCGTAACGACGGCCGGGAACTGGTCCGATCGTCGTAGCTTTGTGGAAAGCGGCAAGATTCCGACACAGGATGATCTTGAACAGCCGCGGATGCCGAAGAGTCAGCACCCTGCGTCGCCGAAGCTGATCGTTACGATGCCGCTGGGGAGTGTTGGGAGTGCGGCGGTGTCGCGGCACATCCTGGTCTCGTATAACGACATTTATTCCGTCGAGTACATGCGGCAGAGGCTATTGCCCTATTGGCGGAAGCAGTTCTCCAGTTATGCAGAGATGCTGGAGAGCGCCGAGCATGAGTATGTGCAACTAATGAAGCGAGCTGAGCAATTTGACGCAGAGCTCGAGCATGATCTGGTGGAGGAGGGTGGCGAGGAATACGCGGCAATTGCGATCCTTGCGTACCGGCAGGCGATTGGCGCGCACAAGCTGGTGGAGGATGATGCCGGCGTACCCTTCTTCATGCCGAAGGAGAATTTCAGCAACGGATCGATTTCGACGGTTGACGTTCTGTATCCGTCATCGCCGATGTTTCTTCTGCTGAATCCCAAGCTGGTTGAGGCGCAGCTTGAGCCTGTGATGCGCTACGCGGCGACATCGCACTGGAAGTTTCCGTTTGCTCCGCATGATCTGGGAGTGTATCCGCTGGCGAATGGACAACTGTATGGCGGAGGCGAGAGCAGCGAAGAGGATCAGATGCCAGTGGAGGAATCGGGCAACATGATCCTGATGATTGCCGCACTCAGCGATGCCGAACACGATACAGCATTCGCGAAACGGTATTGGCCGCTGATTACGAAATGGGCAGACTTTCTTCTGGCCAAAGGATTCGACCCCGAGAATCAACTCTGCACAGACGACTTCGCGGGTCATCTGGCGCACAACACGAATCTCTCCATCAAGGCTATTGAGGCTATTGCGGCTTACGCCCAGCTCGCGCGAAAGCTGGGCGATGAGAACGCCGCTCAGAAATACGAATCAGCTGCGAAGGCGATGGCGAATAAATGGGGAGAGATGGCTGTCGATGGAGATCACTATCGGTTGGCCTTCGACAAGAGCGGCACCTGGAGCCAGAAATACAACCTTGTATGGGACAACATACTTGGTCTGCATATGTTTTCTCCGGAGATCGCGAAGCGCGAGGTTGCGTTCTACAAAACGCATCTGAATCCGTTTGGGTTGCCGCTCGATAATCGCGCCACATACACCAAGCTCGATTGGACCATCTGGTCGGCGACGCTGGCATCCAGTCCGGATGACTTCAGGACGATTGTGCATCCGGTATTCCACTTTCTCGACAAAACGCCGGAGCGCATTCCGATGACAGACTGGTATGACACGGTATCCGCGAAGCATCCGGGTTTTCAGGCGAGGTCGGTTGTTGGCGGCGTGTACATCAAGATGCTCGCGGATCCTCAGATGTGGAGCAAGTGGGTGAGCCGATCCAAATCCCAACCCTGATGTGACACCGATCCTTGATGGAGCGCCAACCGCCGTTTTGATGGCTAGGCGGCGCGCGGGGTTGGAGTTTGAGTTTGCTATAGACTTCCGATTGGAGGTCTATCTTTGCCCCACGGGCGGAGCATCTACGCGCTCGCATGGTCTGCGACTCTAGCTACTGCAATGGTCGCGGTCGATTCATCTCCCGCCCAGGCAGGAGTAAGTCAGCAGAGCACGCGGAAGCCTCCAATCACCGCGAGCGGCTTCGTCGAGTCCGGACCGGTTCCGTTTGAGGATGTGACGCGCGCAGCCGGCCTCTTGGGCTGGAAACATACGATGGGCAATGCGGATAAGCGGCTGATCATCGACACGAATGGATCGGGCGTGGGTCTAATCGACTATGACAATGATGGCTGGCTCGACATCTACATGGTGAATGGTTCCACCTTTAAGGCATTGGATGGTAAAGAAGAGGCGCCGCACGCCGCGCTTTTCCATAACAATCACGACGGGACGTTCACGGATGTGGCGAGTAAGGCAGGTGTGACGAACGATCGCTGGGGTTTCGGGGCCGCCATTGCGGACTATGACAATGATGGGTGGCCCGACATTCTTGTGACGAACTGGGGCAAGAACCGCCTCTATCACAACAACCATGACGGAACGTTCACCGATGTAGCGGAGAAAGCTGGGGTAACTCTGGGCAACTGGTCGGCGGGCGCGACGTGGGGCGACTACGACGGCGATGGCCGCTTGGATCTTTTTATCTCGGGGTACGTCCATTTCGATCGCGACAATCTGCCATACGAGCACACCAAGGCGACCGGGTTTTCGTATTGCGAATTTCGTGGCGAGCCGGTGATGTGCGGGCCAAAGAATCTGGAGGGAGAACCCGACCATCTCTTCCATAACAACGGGGATGGAACATTCACGGATGTCAGTGCGAAGGCGGGTGTTTCAGACGCCGCGAACAAGTATTACGGAATTACTCCGGTATTTGTGGACGTGAATGGCGATGGAAGGCCGGACCTCGTGGTGGCGAACGATTCGACGCTGAGTTATCTATATCTCAATCGAGGCGACGGCACCTTCGAAGACTCGAGCTATGGGACTGGATTCGGTCTGAACGAGGATGGCCGTGAAGTGGCGGCGATGGGTGTGGCCGTTGGAGACTACATGAACAACGGCCTGCTCGATTTCGCCGTCTCGGATTTTTCTGATGAGTCGAAACTGCTTTTCCGGAATCAGGGCAAGGGCGGATTCAACGAAGTCTCGATGCGCTCAGGGATCGGGAAGGTTTCGATTCCGTTTCTTGGCTGGGGTGATGGGTTTCTGGACTACGACAATGACGGGTGGCTCGATCTGATGTTTGTGAACGGGCACATTTATCCGGCCGCCGATCGCCTGGACTGGGGTACTTCTTATGCGCAGAGGTCGTTGCTGTTCCACAACGATCACGACGGCAGGCTTTCGGAGGTTCAACCGGTGAAGGGAACAGCGCTTGCCGAGGTGATTTCGGGTCGCGGCGCAGCTTTCGGAGATCTGTTTAACGACGGCAGAATCGACGTGGTGATCAGCCAGATGGATGGCGCACCGGTACTGTTGAGGAACATCAATCCCGACCACCATCATTGGGTCGAGTTGAAACTGGTCGGCGGAGCAAAAAGCCCGCGCGATGGTGTTGGTGCGACCGCATACCTGAGCGCGAATGGGATGCGGCAGCGGCAGGATGTGATCAGCGGCGGAAGCTATGCATCGAGCAACGATCCGCGCCTTCACTTTGGGCTTGGCGATTCGACAGACGCAGGCAGTCTGGAGATTCATTGGCCGTCGGGAGCGAAGGAGACGGTCAAAATTCCGGCTGTCGATCGCATTTATACCGTCACGGAAGGGAAGGGAATTACGGGAGCGCTTTGTGCCGGAAGACCTTGCGCCGACACTCCTGCTTTGATTTCGGGGAACAGGCCGTGAGTCAGAATCAGCGGCTTTGCATTTGGCTAATTTCAGTTATTGCAGTGTTTGCGTGTGGGGCGAGCTTGTGTGTCTGGGCGCAGTCGGCTCAGCCCGCTGCGAAGCCGAATCCAAGGCCGGAGCCGGTTGTCCCCGGGAAATTTGTGGATGTAACGGAGAAGGTCGGAGTGCATTTTCTCCATCAGGCGCCGCACACCTCGCGCAAGTACCTGATTGAGACCATGGGTTCGGGGGTGGCTTTATTCGATTGCGACAACGACGGCCGCCTCGATCTCTTTCTGGTGAATGGTGCACCCTACAGCGACCCGACGGCGAAGGGGTTCGTTCCGCAGAAGACGGGACCAGAGTATTGGAACCGCATGTACCACCAGAAAACTGACGGCACCTTCGAAGACGTCACAGAAAAGGCCGGACTCAAGGGTGTTGGTTATGGCATGGGAGTGGCGGTTGCGGACTATGACAACGACGGCTACGAAGATCTGTTTGTCACCGCGTACGGAGGGAACCGGCTGTATCACAACAACGGAAACTGCACGTTTACCGATGTGACGGATAAGGCCGGAGTAGGCGGGAGCGGCTGGTCGACTTCCGCGGCCTGGGTGGATTTGGATAATGATGGGCAGCTTGATCTTGTCGTGGACAGGTACGTGACCTGGGATTGGGAAGATGTATGGTGCGGCGAACATCGTGAAGGGTTCCGCGGCTACTGCCATCCGGATGTGTTCCAGCCGATCACGATGCTCGTGTATCACAACGATGGCAACGGGCATTTCACGGAGGAGGCTCACAAACTCGCACTCGACAAGCCTGCGAAGGCGCTTGGTATCGCGTTCGCAGACTACGATCGCGATGGACGGATGGATCTTTTTATCGCGAATGACTCGATGCCTGAGTTCCTGTTCCACCAGAAGAAAGACGGGACGTTCGAAGAGGTTGGGCTGGAAACGGGGGCCGCAGTCAATGCCGAAGGACAGACGTATGCAGGGATGGGGGTCGACTTCGCGGATTATGACAATGATGGGTGGCCGGACATTATTGTGGACGACCTAGCGAACCAGCGATACGCGCTGTACCAGAACAACCGGGACGGTACGTTCAATTACGCGTCAGGGGAGAGCGGGATAGGGGCAATGACGCTGCTGCACTCGGGCTGGAGCCTGCGTTTCCTCGATTACGACAACGATGGATGGAAGGACCTGCTGGTCGCGCAGGGGCACGACCTGGACACCATCGAACGGATCAATCCGCAGTTCCACTATCGGGAGCCGATGTTGCTGGCGCGCAACACGGGGCAGAAGTTTGTTGATGTTTCGTCCATCTCCGGCGATGTATTCCATGAGACGTGGGTCGGACGCGGGATGGCGATTGGGGACATCGACAACGACGGCCGGATCGACGCAGTGGTGACGACGAACGGTGGTCCGGCGTATGTGTTGCTCAACCAAACAGAACGCTCGGGTCATTGGATAACGCTGCGACTCATCGGACATAAGAGCAATCGGGATGGGATCGGAGCAGTGATCGAAGTCAAGACTCCGAAGGGGAAGCAGTGGGCTACCGCGACCACCTCCAGCGGCTATCTGTCGGCGAGCGATCCGCGCATGCATTTCGGGCTGGGGGAAAGCGCGGCCGCATCCTGCATCGCCATCCGATGGCCCAGCGGGATTGTGCAAACGCTTACTGACGTGAAAGGCGACAGGCAGATTCAGGTGGATGAGCCAGCTAGTGCTACGGCGGCTCCGGGACTGCAACCTTCGAGCGGCTGCGATGCATCGGATCATTAAGGGTGTAGTGGGCAGGTTACCATTCCAACGTTGCGCCCTCAGTGGCGCTGTTCAACTCGTCCAATCCAGCATCGATTTCGGGCTCTGAAGATCACATTTCGTCACGAATTTTGCGGCAGGATGGCTTTCCTGCAGGGCTTCCGAGGAATTGCTCCTCTAAAAAATTGTTGACAGGCGAAATTTAGCCGACGTATAGTTGCGCGGAATGGAATCGCTACCATAAAAATGGTATCGTTTCCATTGGGCGCGCGGAACACAAGGCCAAAAGAGCCGTTTCCGGACGTTGCGGCTTTCCCAAAAAGCTATTCGAAAAACTTGAACTGAACTGGGTAAGACCAGGAGGCAAAGTGAAATCATTCCCCGTTTACACGGAGTGCGCTGCCCTATTGCGCCGCTCAAAGGCGTGCCTATGGGCTCCGGCCATCCTCGCAATCACATTCCTGATCTCGTCGGCGCCACAGGCTGCATACGGTCAGGCCAGCGCCGGAATCACGGGTACGATCACCGATCCGAGCGGGGCGGTTGTGCCGAATGCGAAGGTCACGGTCACCAACGAGCAAACGTCGGTCGCGACCAGCACCGTGTCCAGCAGCGCCGGCACCTACGCGTTCAGAGGCTTGCTTCCCGCTAAGTACACCGTGCAGGTGGACGCTTCGGGATTCAAAAAGGACGTAAAGAAGGACGTGACGATCGAAGTGAGTACGACGGCGACGATCGATTTCACGCTGACGACGGGCGGAGCGAGCGAGACCGTCCAAGTCACGGCAGATCAGATCGCCCTCAACACGACAGCGCCGGAAATCGGAAGCACCATTGAGCCCGTAGTGGTCGCTGCGTTGCCGAACGAGGTATCGGGACGCGGACGCCAGGTTGATCAGATGCAGTTCATGGCGCCTGGAACTACTGGTGACACCTTCTCACACCGAGTCAGTGGCGGCGTCGATTTCGAGCAGGAGATCGTGTACAACGGCATTCCCGCTCCTCAGCCTGAAACCGAGGGATACACCACCAACTTCAATCCTCCATTCGAGCTCGTGCAGGAGTATCGTGTTGAGCGCTCCACGTTCTCAGCGCAGTTCGGACTGGGGCAGGGCGCGCTGACTTACCAGATGAAGTCGGGCACGAACTCGTATCATGGCTCTCTGTTTGAGATCAACCGCAACAGCTTTTTCGATTCAGTGGGCTTCTTCAACGGCCCGGCCTGGAACACCGCCAACGTCGACAATAAGCCTCCAGCGGATCACGAAAACAACTACGGGTTCAGCGTTGGCGGGCCAATCAGCATTCCGCACGTCTACGACGGGCGCAACCGGACGTTCGGCTTCTACAGCCAGGAATGGTACAAGCAGAACAATCTGGACACGGATTCGGGCACGGTGCCATCACCAGCCGAGAAAGCGGGAGACTTCAGCGGATTGAAGGATGCCAGTGGCAACCTGATCAAGATTTACGATCCGACTACGGGCGCTCCATTCGCCGGCAATATTATTCCGCAAGGGCGGTTCAGCGCGCTTTCAGCATCGCTCCTGCAATACATACCCGATCCAGATCGGCCGGGCAGCGGTTATGGTGGCCTGATCAGCAACAAGAGCTACGCGCCCTACATCAATCCGAAGATCCAACACGTGTGGGGCTTCACGATCGACCAGGTCATTACACCGAAGCAGAGCATCCACTGGAGCCAGTGGCGGAACAGCTACACCACTCACAGCTTCGATCGTCACCCGATCGTGCTGGCACCTAACCCGCTGAACACGCAAAAATTCGAACCTGCGCTAGGAAGCGCGTTCCTGTTGAACTACAACTACACCCTATCTCCGCACCTGGTGATGACTGCGGGCGCGGGCTGGATCGGAGAGATCAACAACCAGTTCAACATCACGAAGGGATACCAGTTCGGCGGCGTTATCAACGAGGACATCCCACCGAACATCACGTTCGGACCGAACAGCGATCAATGTAATGACTCGCGAACCTACACCTGCTGGGGAACCAGCGGTGCCTGGCTGCAGTCGATCAACCGCAAGCTTGGCATTTCACTTGTGAACAACTGGCTGTGGACGAAGGGCAAGAATACCTTCAACATGGGCTGGGAGTACCGCCGGACCTACCAGGACGACAACGAGGAGCAGACCGAGGGCGGGCACTTCAACTTCAGCAACGCGCAGACTTCATCGCCAAACGATCCTAACTCCGGCGATCCATTTGCGAGCTTCCTGCTTGGCTTGCCCGATTCCGCAAACCGCAGCAACTCACAGGAATTGAGACTGCGGAACCGCGCTTTCTCGCCGTACATTCAGGATGACATCAAGCTGACACCGAGGTTAACCGTTAACCTTGGATTGCGCTGGGACATCCAGGTGCCGTTCACGGAGGATAACAACCTGGTGGTGTTCTTCAATCCTGACAGTCCGGGTGTGCTCCCGGGACAGGGCATCCCCGGCGGGGCCTACAAACTCGGCAGCTGCACTGGATGCGCAGGTTTTGACCGTGCGGATATTCACTGGGGACATATTGGTCCACGATTCGGCTTCGCATACCAGCTGAGCCGGAAGACGGTTTTGCAAGGTGGGCTGGATGTTGCGTTCCTGAATGGCGGTGCATATGAGTACGGCACCAACAAGGTGGCCGTTAACTACGGAAACCTCCTGGTCGGCTCGTTTACTCGCGAAACGACAGGCGGCACTGCCTCTTCGCTGGGGCAATGGGACACCAATCCAATCCCGGCGGTTAATCCGACACCGTTCAGCCCAGACCTGGGACGCGGTAATCAGATCAATGCTTTGAGCAAGAAAGTTGATGGCAAGTCGCCGTACAGTCAGCAGTGGAACCTGAACCTGCAGCGCGAGTTGCCGTACAACATGCTGGTGACTGCTGCCTGGGTTGGGAACCGAATCATTCACCTGCCGAGCCAGAACAACAAGATCAACCAGATGGATCCGAAATATCTGTCTCTTGGTGCGCAGTTGACGGATGTATTCCAGCCGGGACAAACGGAACTGGATGGCGTACCGCTGCCTTATCCGGATTTCGTGAATGATTTCGGCGGTTCGGCGACGGTAGCGCAGGCTCTGACTCCGTTCCCGCAGTACTCGAACATCTTCAACAACTTCGAGTCTTTCGGAACCACCTATTACCAAGCAGCACAGATCGAGATCGAGAAGCGGTTCTCGAGCGGTCTGTCCTTCCTTGCGGGTTATACGCTTTCGCACATGATGGACAACACAACCAGCGGCTTCTCGAGCTTCACCTCGGGCGGCATTAACAAGTACAACCAGAAGCCGGAGTGGTCCGTCTCGAATGCCGATGAGCCGCAGACGCTGAAGGTGAGCGGAACTTACCTGTTGCCGATCGGGCCGGGACAGAAGTTCGTCAACAATCACAAGATGGGTAACATCGTTGGCGGATGGCAGGTGGGCTGGATTCTCGACTATGAGTCAGGAGCGCCCGTGGATGGCCTGAAGGAGGACGGCACGCCCTTCCCGAACGGATTCAACCGTCCGGATCGCAACGATTCGGTGAAGCTTGAGACCGCTTCGTATTCGAAAGCGCGCGATTTCTTCGTCGGCAAGGCTCCTGTGGCACAAATGATCGATCAAGACGCCTTTACTCCTACCCCAAGCATTTACGTGCTCGGAAATGCGAAGCGTGAATACGGTGGTTTCCGGAATCCGCCGTATCTGAGGGAGGACCTGAACGCGAAGAAGAACTTCTACATGGGAGAGCGCTTCAAGGCAATACTCTCAGTGGATTACTTCAACGCCTTCAACCGAACCCGCTTCCAGGGGCCTGACAACAACAGAAGTGACAGCAACTTTGGGCAGGTAACGCAACAAGGTTCGCAGATCATAAACCGACAAGGTCAGGTTAGTTTCCGAGTGGAGTTCTAGGTTTACCGCTGTCTCCTGAAATTGATTGACTTGTGGCTTCCTTGCGCCGGGCTGCTCTATGCAGTCCGGCGATTTTTTCATTGCCCCGGCACTCCACTAGCGTTCTTACGGAAATCTATAATCACGATGATGAAGTTCTTCCCCAACGGCATATCGCTTCGATTGAAGCTAGCCCTGCTCGCGGTTGCGCTGGGCTCCACCGTACAGGTATCGGTAGTGGCTCAGGGAGGCGATGCCGAGGTGACGCCGAAGGTGCAGCAACTCTATGCAGAGGCCAACGCTGCCTCGCAGAACGGGGATGATGCGACAGCAATTGAGAAATACAGGGCGATCATCAAGCTCGCACCGCATCTCGCGGCGGCTTACAACAACGTTGGCGCACTTTATTTCAACCAGCGCGATTACGCGCATGCGGCGGAAGTGCTGAAGCGAGGGCTAGAACTGAATCCCAACATGCCCACCGCGTCCGCGATACTTGGCATGAGCTATGTACAGCTTGGCGAAAATGAAAAGGCCGAGCCCCTGATTCGCAAAGCACTGCGCGCAAATCCGAAAGACGACAAGCTGGAGATGATGCTCGCGCGCATGCTGATCAACGAAAAGAAACTCGATGAGGCGGCGCGACACCTGAATGATTATCTGGCGCGCAATCCGAAGGATCAGCAGGCGTGGTATCTCCTGGGGAAGACATATCTGCAACTCTCGGAGGATTCGCTGAAGCAGATCAACGAGATCGATCCTGACTCGGTTGTCGCTCACGAGATTGCCGGCGAGATCGACGAGAGCATGCATAACTACGATCTCGCACTGGTGGAATACAAGAAGGCTGTCGATGCGGCTCCCGATAGACCGGGCACCCATATGCACATGGGAGATGCGTACTGGTACATCGGCAAGTGGCAGTCGGCGCAAACCGAGTTCAGGGCAGAGCTGAAGAACGATCCATACAATTGCATGGCGCACTGGAAGCTGGCCAATGCGATTCTCGAGGCCAACGATTCGAACGATGAAGCCTTGTCAGAGGCAAACTCGGCGGTCGAACGGTGTCCTGCGCTGATGCAGGCGCGCGTGGACCGTGCCCGCGCTTTGGTCAGGCTTGGTAGGCAGCCCGAGGCTTTGCCGGATCTGCTGATGGCCGAGAAGGACAGCCCTCGCGAACCGAGCATTCATTTCCTTCTGGCTAACGTCTATCGTTCTCAGGGCAAGAGCGCAGAGGCGCAGAAGGAGATGCAGACCTACGGGACGCTGCAACGTGAAGCCAGCGCGGCGGTGGCCGGACAGGCCAGCGATTCGAACGCAATTAAGAATGCTGCTCACTGAGGGTGGAGTGTGAGGATGCAATTGGGGAAGAACGCCCGCTTGCGCACGGCATTCTGCCTTTTCACGGCACTTGCGTCGTTGTCTGCTGCGAGCCAGGCTTCGATTGATTCTCTTGCGGCAGCACGCGCGCTATTGGATCAAGGGAAGCTTGCGGAATCAGAAGATATGGTGCGCAGTTTTCTAAAGGGCACTCCTGATTCTGCCGACGGACATTTTCTGTTGGGTTACGTTCTGTTTCGCGAGAAGAAGGCACGGGAATCCCTTGCGGAATACACTGCCGGGGCCAAGTTCCGGCGCCCGACCGCTGATGAGTTGAAGATCGTAGCTTCGGATTACGTTCTCCTGGATGATTTTGTTGATGCTGATAAGTGGTTCACCGAAGTCGTGGCCGAGGCTCCGAACGATGCGAACGCACATTATCTTCTCGGCAGGACCAAGTTCAATGAGAACGATTACCGAGGTGCGATTGCGAGCTTCGAACGGGCGTTGGCGCTGCGTCCCAGGGATGTCGAGGCGGAGAACAACATCGGACTCGCATGGCGAGAGTTGAATGACCTCGACAAGGCACAGGCGGCGTTTGAGACTGCGATTGAGTGGCAGGGAGCGGCACCCGTCGATGCACAGCCGTTTCTGAATCTCGGGAAGCTGCTAGCCGATCGGCACCAGCCGGGAGACGCTGTTCCGTATTTGAAGCGTGCAGCCGAACTCGCGCCGAGTAATCCGACGATCCATGAGGAACTGAGCCACGCATACACGGCACAGCAAGATCTGACTCATGCGCAGGCCGAACTGGAGACAGCTATTGGATTGGCGCCAAACATCTCGAGCCTGCATTACCAACTTGGTCAGATCTACCGGAAGCAGGGAAAAACAGATCGGGCACAGAAAGAGTTCGAATTGACTGCAAAGCTGAGCGGGTCGCATTCGTCAGAGAAGACGCCGAATCCGCTTACGATCCGGGATCCGAATCAGCCTTAAGAGAAAGTCAGGCGTGAAGAGATTGAGGCGACGGGTTCTGCAGATCAGAAACTCGGCCACTCCGGATACGCTCGGCACCGTTGTAGAGGTTGAAGTGATCTGGCCTCAAGAAGCCGATGAGTGTGATGTCGAACTCGCGTGCTACCTGGACGGCGAGGCTCGATGGTGCTCCGACGGCGGCCACCATGGGGATACCGGCCATGAGCGCTTTTTGCAGCAGTTCGAAGCTGGCACGGCCGGAAAGCAGCAGAACACGCTCACGCAGGGGTAGCCTGTCCTTAAGCAGCGCCGCACCGATCAACTTATCCAGCGCGTTATGACGGCCTACATCTTCAGACACTGCTTCCAACGAGCCATCGCCTTTGAACAAAGCGGCCGCGTGCAGGCCGCCAGTTTGCTTGAAAAGGGCCTGTTGCAGGCGAAGCGACTCTGGCAGTCGGAACAGGGTCTCAGCATCGATCTTGAAAGCGTTCTTGATGCGCGGAGGGCAGAGCGTTTGAAGCGCTGCCAGTGACGCCTTTCCGCATATCCCGCAGCTAGAGGTTGTGTAGAAGTTCCTGCGCAAGGTGGCGGAGTTTACATGAACTTCAGGTGCGAGGTGCACGCAGACAGAATTCCGCGGAGGATCGTTCCCGTCCGACTCAGTCCTCTCATCCAAGTCGGCACCGTCCCGGATCACGCCTTCGGTATAGAGAAAGCCCGCGGCAAGCTCCCGATCGTGCCCTGGTGTTCGCATCGTGATCGAGATGGCGCTGTTTACGCGATGACTACGCGGGCCAAACTCGATTCGGATTTCGAGAGGCTCCTCGGTGGCCACAGTCTCGCGTATGGCCAAACGATCACCATTCTGAAAGCGCTCTACATTGATCGGACAGCTTGGAAGGTTGAGTTCAGCAGTGCCTGCATGGTTGGATTTGCTGTGAGTTAGCTCGGGATAATGAACGTCGGTCACGTCAAGTTCGATGAATTCGGCTCAGACGCGGTTATCCGGCTGCCGTGGTAAGCTGCCCAACAGTCGGTGCGATGAGTGCTGCCCTTGAGTTTCGAGACGTTTCCGTTGTGACCGCTAGCGGGCGGGCGCTGCTGCAGAGCGTTTCTATGGCCATTGAAGAGGGCTCCGTCACCGCCATTATCGGCCGAAGCGGATCGGGGAAGACAACTTTGCTCCGCACTGTCAATCGCATAATCGAGCCCGCCAGCGGCGAGGTGCTTGTGGCGGGATCCCCGGAGAGAGACGTCGTCGCGCTGCGCCGGAGGATGGGTTACGTCATTCAGGAGACGGGGCTGTTTCCGCACTTCACCGTGGAGCGCAATGTTGGAATTGTTCTCGAGGCAGAGGGCCATTCTATGGCTGAGCGCGCAGGCCGCACGCGTGAGTTGCTCCAACTCGTTGGCCTGGATGCGGCGACGTTCGGAGGGCGCTACCCGCATCAGCTTTCGGGTGGCCAACGTCAAAGAGTCGGGCTGGCGCGGGCCCTTGCGGCGAAGCCAAGAATTCTGTTGATGGACGAGCCGTTCGGCGCGCTCGATCCACTTACTCGAGCGGAGATGCAGGACATGCTTCGGGAACTCCTGGCGCGTGTGAAGACTACGGTTCTTCTCGTGACCCACGACCTTGATGAAGCGCTGTATCTCGCGGATCGCATTATCCTGCTGAGCGACGGGAAGGTCGTCGTAGATGTGCCGCGCCATGAATTCCTGAATTCAGACCATCCTGAGGTTATCTCGTATGCACGAGCTTTTCATCGCGGACAGACTCGCGTGGCGGGGGAGGTTCATTCGGCATGAGTGCGCCTTTTCTAGCGCAATATGGGAGCGAGATCGGAACGCTCACGCTGGAGCATCTTTGGCTCACCGGCGCGGCGATGCTCTTTGCGGCGGCGGTTGCGATTCCGGCTGGCATATGGCTAACGCGATCGCCGCGCTGGGCAAAGCCCGTGATCGGTGTGACGAACGTGCTGCAAACAATCCCGTCGCTTGCCATGTTTGGTTTTCTGTTGCCGCTGCCCTGGTTGGGAGAGCGCGCGGCTCGCATCGCGATCATTGCGCTTACGGCTTATGCACTGCTTCCAATTCTGCGCAACACTTACGCGGGTATTCGCGGTATCGATCCGACTCTAATGGAAGTCGCACGGGCGATTGGGCTCACCGATTTGCAGCGACTATTCAAGATTGAATTGCCGCTGGCAGCATCGTTCATCTTCGCCGGGCTGCGGACGGCAACTGTGACCTGCATCGGGATTGCGACGATTGCCGCTGCAGTGGGCGCCGGGGGACTTGGAGAGCTGATCTTTCGGGGCGTCGCTTCGGTAGATAATCGGCTCGTCCTGGCTGGAGCGGTTCCGGCAGCGTTGCTTGCACTGATCGCAGACGGAGCTCTTGGACTGCTGGAGAAACGATTCAAAGTTCCCGCACCTGAGAGTGCGCGCTCATGAACCGGAGTCTTCTTGGCATTTGCGCTGCTGCGCTTGTGCTTTCTATGGTGAGTTGCTCGCCTCCTCGGTCGGACCATCCGGTCATCGGCGCGAAGAATTTCACGGAGCAGGTCATCCTTGGTGAGCTTCTAGCGCAGGAGATTGAGGCAGTGTCGGGCCTGAAGGTGGAAAGGCGGTTCTATCTCGCGGGAAGCTACATCTGCAACCAGGCGCTTGTTTCGGGTCGCATTGATGCGTATGTGGAGTACACGGGCACTGCTCTCACCGCAATTCTGAAACAACCAGTGAGTCGAGATCCGGACGCTGTTCTGCAAACGGTTCGACGGCTGTACGCATCGCGCGACGATATCAACGTTGGCGATCCCCTTGGATTCGAAAACACGTTTGCCATGGTGATACGCGGAGATGATGCGAAACGTCTCAATCTGACTAAGCTGAGCCAGGCAGCCCGCTACACGCCTAACTGGCGTCTTGGTGTGGGTTATGAGTTCGAGCAGCGACCGGACGGTCTGCCGGGGTTGAGTGCTGCCTACAACCTTCACTTCTCCGGCTCGCCGCGCACAATGGACCTGGGTCTTCTTTTCCGGGCGCTGACGGCTCACCAGGTTGACATGATTGCAGCCAACTCAACTGACGGGCCGATCCAGGCACTTGGGCTAGTGGCGCTCGAAGACGATCGCCACTACTTTCCGCCGTACCAGGCAGTTCCGCTGGTGCGCAATGAATCTCTGCGTCGCTGGCCGCAGATCGCGAAAGCTTTAGGAGCGCTAGCCGGCAAAGTCACGGCCGATGACATGCGTGCCATGAACGAAGCTGTGGATGGCGAGCATCGCGATCCGGCTGAGGTAGTCCGCGGCTTCCGAGCGCACCATTCTCTCTAGTGATGAACGAGGTTATATCCGTCGAGCCGAACTGCTGGCTTTTCGCCGCGTGTGTCCGCATCCAGCAATGAAATTGAGATGGTTTGCTTCTCGCCGGGCATCAGTGCGATGTAGTTGTCACTGAAGAGCGCGGGAAGGATCAGGTCGCGGCTCTTGTTGCGAACGGCTTTTACGCGAACCATCAATGCGGGTGTCTTTGAAACATTGCGCAGTTCGGTAGTGATTTGCCAATCAGGGCCGTTCCGTTTGATGCGCGTCTTCGTCTTGATTTCGGCTGGGGCTAGTTCCCGGATGCCCCGATAGTCATTTTCAGTTGAGCCGCGCAGATAGAAGTTGGACGACAGGACATCGCCATGCTTCATCAGACGCAGGCGAATGAAATGTGTATGCGAAAGGCCGCTCGGGAATTCCAGCTGAATTGGTTTCTGCGTGCTGTCTTCATGGCTGTCCAGGGTTGCCGACTTCTCCCATTTGACGCTTCCGTCTATATTGATGACCTGTGCACGTGCGGTCAGCCCGTCGTGGTCGCCAGCGCTGTAATTCACCACTTCGACAGCATTGGTTGATGCGTTCCACTGGATGTGCAAGGGCTCAGCGCCCTTTTTGGCGCCGTAATAACCAGCGTCTGTATCGAAGAAGTAGTCATAGGTCTGCCACAGAAGCGACGGCCATGCCGGATGGCTCATCCAGATCAGGAGCCCGAGCCGGTTTTTGCTTTGCCCCTCGAACATTCCTCGATACGAGTCGTAGTTCACAAACTGCGCGAAGTTATCCCATTGCTCGATGGTGCTCGCGCCGCTGTACTGCTTGTCGACGGCTGTCGTAAACGGGTTCTGCTCGTGATAGTCGTGCAGTGGCCACTGATAACCCTGGGGCCACATGGCCGATTCCGGCATGGTTCGGCGCAGATCATCCATGTCGACGACGTTTGGCGAGCCCATCTCGCTGTGCAACTTCGCCGGAGCGTGTTCGAAGTAGTATCGCAGCGGCTCAACACGGTAAGGGCCATGTCCGCTAACAGGGCCGTCTGCAGAACTGGAAATGTAGTGAGAGCCCGGCTCGAGTGAGGCGACGAGGCTGCGGAGTCCTTCATCGACTGGTTGTGGCGGAAACCCTTCGTTGCGGCCGCAGAAGATGCCGAGAGAAGCGTGATTGCGAATGCGCAGCAGGTAATCCTTCGCGTTTGTCAGGAACAGATCGTTGTCGTCGGGATCTGGTCCGTCCCACGGATTTGCCAGCCAGAAATCCTGCCAGACAACGACGCCGAAGCGATCTGCGGCATCGTAGAACTCCTCATCTCCGATTTGGCCCACCCAATTGCGAATCATGTTGAAGTGTTCGTCCCGATGGTAGCGAAGGGCAGTGTCATACTCGCGTGCGCGATAACGCAGCATCGACTCGGCGAACCCCCAGTTGCCCCCGCGCGGAATGAAACGCCGGCCGTTGATCCAGATCTTCAGTACGCCGCCATCTTCTGAATAAGTGAACTGCCGGACCCCTGTTTTGAATGACACCTCGTCCGAAACATCGCCGTCGATGGCGAAGGTGATCGAGACCGGATAGAGGTTCGGATCTCCATATCCGGCGGGCCACCATAGTTTAGGGTTGTTGAGGTGCAGGCTCGGCTGAGTTGACGGCGACAGTTCAATTCTTTTTGCGGAGTTCACTTCCAAGGTCACTGGGGTAGAGACAGAAAGATTTCCGAAACTGGCGCGTAGCGTTCCCGAGACCGGGACTCCAGCCAGATTCCGGAGCGTCGTCTGGATGGTCACGTCAGCATTTGTTGTATCAGGGAGAGGAAGCTTCGTGGTGACGAGCGGATCCTCGATCCTGACAGGCCCCGTCCTGCTGAGGGAGACGTTGCTCCAGATTCCTGTATTCCTGCCGCGAATCGTAGACATCCAATCCCAGCCGGCTGACGCATGAAACGTTGGGTTATCCCGCCCGAGCGCTCCACCATTCACGGTCGGACCTGCTTTATCTTTTGTGCTGCCCGGATTTGCTACGTGAACAACGCGGACCGCAAGCGCGTTGACCTCGCCCGGGTGCACGAATGCCGTCACATCGAAACGCCCTCGCATGAATGCACCGTCGATCCGTCCGACCTTGTGCCCGTTCAGATAGACGTCGGCCTTCCAATTGATTCCATCGAAGTTGAGCCAAGTGTGCTCACCTGGATGCTGCACTGGCGGCGCATCGAACTCATCGCGATACCAGAAATCGGCGCAGAAGAATGAGTCGGAGATGGCGTATTGGTTGTCGCCAAAATCAGGATCTGGAATCGCGCCGTCGTTCAAGTAGCTGGTCAGGACCGTGGCCGGTACCGTTGCAATCATCCAATCCTGGTCGTTGTAGCCCGGCTTCGACAAATCCTCACCGCTCGAAGGGACGAGCGAGGCCCGCTGCAGGCGCCATTTCCCGCCAGCAAGCGGCAACGTGCCGTGGTCATTGCCGATTGGAGCCGGTTGGGCAGTCGGAACCGGGCCGCCACGTCCGAAAACTTCAAACTCGCTGAGGATGTAGTGATTGCCTGGGGTGCCAGGCTTGCTCATCAGCAGGCGTACGAATCTGCCATGCGCGGGATCGTGCAGGTGGAAATCGTCTGTCAGACTGGGCGACCGCGCCAGCATCTTTACCGTTTTCCATTGGCTGGCATCTTCGGAGGTCTGTACTTCGCCTTCTGCGGGGCGCTCTATCCACGACAGCGTAATGCGATCGAAAGTGCAATCGGCACCCAGGTCGACATAGACCCATTCTTCGCCGGTCCCTGCGCTCATCCAGGCACTTGAAAAGATGTCGGGACCAGACACGCGTACTGCGCGACCTTTGTCGAATAACGAAAGCTCGGCAACACCCCATGTATGCACAGCCTTGGAAGAGAACTGTACTCGATAGGCCCGGTATCTGGCTGGAGCGGTGAATGGAAGGGGTTGCATGAAGCTTGGCCCGGGAATCGACATATCGGGCCACTCAGAGCCGGTCGCACGCCCGAGCTCCTTCCAACTCGCCCGATCGTCTGAACCGAGGACGATGTAGGTCCAGGAACCGGTGAGAGAGCGGCCATAGATTTTGCGCAGGTAGAGGTCGATGCGATCGATTTCGGGCGCATCGCCACTCTGAAGGTCAAATTCAACCCAGGCGTTATCGCCAGAGACCTCGACCGACGATGTGACATTGCCATCTAGAAACAGCTCTCGCTGCTGCTTCGACAGAACACCAGCGTTGCTGGTCGAGGTTTCGATCCACTGAGGAGCCGACGTCTCCTTGATGCCGTCCGCGATCAGCTGGGCCGTGAGGTTGTAGTCGTAAGCGCTGGACTGATACGCGGGGCGGTGCAGAGCGAGGTTCCTGTATGTCTGCGCGTCTACAACCAGAGAGGGGCCCTTGTATTCTTTCGGATCTCCAGGATAGACACCAATTCCGCGTGTGTAGTTCTGTGCTGATGCTGTGACCGCGACAAAGAGGAAGGCAACAAGAAAGCGAATCATCGAAACTCCGCGTTGCGAAGACAAACTCACGCACTGCGTTTCGCGCAGCACACAATTTCGTAAGAATGATGGAACGAGCAAGTGTAAACGGGACGTTTTGCGGTCGCAAATTGGGACCAGGGGCAACCGAGGCGCTTCGCCACCATTTGTCGCCGGAAACGACAAGAGCCACCTGACGGCGGCTCATTTCTCAGAATAAATTGGTGCCGAAGAAGGGACTCGAACCCCCACACCCTTGCGAGTACGTGGACCTGAACCACGCGCGTCTGCCAATTCCGCCACTTCGGCACGGGACACAGATCTGGTCTTTCCAGCCAGACCGGCAGCAACTTTGAGTTTCGCAAATGGGGTGGGTCGTGTCAAATCGCTGGTGGGTAGGAATTTCGGCGGGTTCATCACGAAGACTTGTGGCGCTCATCGGGCGGAATTATGAAACTAAGCGACGGTTCGCGACAGGATGGCAGCTACTTGCGCTTCAGCGCTTCCAACTCGTCCAGGGTTCGCGGCCAGTCGGATCCCAGGAGGCGGGACAGGCTGCGATCGGCCAGGACATTGCCTCCCGTTTGGCACTTTGCACAGTAGTTTGTCTCGTTATCGGCATAGCGGATTCTCTGGATCTTTTCGCCGCACCGCGGGCAGGGCAGGCCGAAGCGCCCGTGAACAGCCATGTCGGGGCGGAAGGCCGTCACCTTTTCCGGGAAGCTTTTCTTCGCTTCTGCCCCGAGGCGGTCCATCCAGTCGGTAAGCACTCGACGGGTTTCAGTGAAAAGGCGCTGCCACTCATCGGGCTTGAGCTTTTGAGTCTGCGTTATTGGCGAGAGCTGTGCCGCGTGGAGGATTTCATCGGAGTAGGCATTGCCCACACCACTGATTAGGCGCGGGTCGGTCAATGCTCGCTTCAGAGTGCGGTTCTCGGCGGTAAGCGCCGTGCGAAACCCGTCCACGTCTGTCTCGAAGATTTCGATGCCTCCAGGGTCCATCGCCCGGAGCGCCGCCTCGCCACGAACTACATATAAGGACGCGCGGCGCTTCGAGCCTGCTTCGGTCAGCACCAGCGATCCGTTCGGAAAGTCGAATGCGGCCAGGGCATTTCGTCCGGCGAGCTTCGCTCCTGCGGGCTTCCAGTGGAGTCGGCCGGCGATCATCAAGTGCAACACCAGCCAGATCTCTCCTTCGACGCCGATTGCGATCCTCTTGCCTACTCGCCGCAGTTCGCGCACCGTCTTACTCTCAGCCGCACTCAAAGGCGGATCGACACTGCGGAGCAGGAAGACAGAGCCAAGCCGTATGTGCTCGAGTGTTTGTCCGGGGATTCGCTCTCGAAGAGCGGTGATGTAGGCGGAAATGTCGGGCAGCTCAGGCATCGCATTCAGAGTGCAATGTTCCCAGGCCTCTTTGCAACCGGGATGCTGGGTTACCGGATGATCGTGTTATCGATCAGGCGCGTGTTCCCCACCCAGGCTGCGACTGCGAACAGCGTGCCAGGGACAGCAGAGTTCACCGGAAGCAGCGTGTCCCAGTCGACGAGTTCTACATAATCCACCCGGACTTGTGGTTCTCCCGCGAAGATCTTGCGGGCAGCTTCAATCAGATTGCTGGAGACCCGCTCGCCGCCTGCAACTGCCTCTTCAACACGACGGATCGCGCTGCTCAACACGAGTGCCTGCCTCCGTTCCTCGGGGCTGAGATAAACATTACGCGAACTCAGTGCAAGGCCGTCTGGCTCACGGACAATTGGGCAGATCACCAGATTTGTCGCGAGGCGCAGATCAGTAACCATTCTCCGCAAGACAGCGACCTGTGCAGCGTCTTTCTGTCCAAAGAACGCAAGGTCGGGTTCGGCGGCAATGAAAAGTTTGGCGACGACAGTGGCGACACCACGAAAATGGCCTGGGCGTGACTTGCCGTCGAGGCGTTCACTCAATCCTTCGACATCAATGAACGTTGACGCACCGGGCGGATACATCTCCTCCACGCTAGGTGCAAAGATCACGGTTGCGCCGGCGCGCTCCGCAATCTCGCAATCTGCTGCGAAGGTGCGGGGATAGCGCGCGAAATCCTCATTAGGGCCGAACTGCGTCGGGTTGACGAAAATGCTCACCGCAACACGGCCGGGACACCGCTGCGCGGCAGAGCGAATGAGCGAGGCATGGCCGTTGTGCAGCGCGCCCATGGTTGGCACCAGACCGATCGGGCTTTCTGCTGTGCAACGGAGGCTGCGGCTCCATCTACGCAGCTCTTCAACTGTATGCAGGATCTGCATCAAGCTTTGCGCAAATGTTTGATTGTCTGCACGGAGGATCGCTCGGCTTGCATTTCCTTCTTTACGGCGGAACTGAGGTGGTAGCTCTCCTCATCTGCGGGAAACGCGCGGTGCTCGACGTCTTCGCGATACTGTTCGATCGCCGTACGGAACAGTTCAGCGGCATCAGCGTAACGACGCGCGAACTTGGCCTTGGGGGCAAAGCTCAGGTTCACCATGTCGTGGAAGACAAGGATCTGGCCATCGCACTCGGGACCGGCACCAATGCCTATGGTCGGAATTGTCAGCTCGGCGGTGATTTCGGCAGCCACTTCACGCGGAATACCTTCAAGGACCAGAACGCCTGCGCCGGCCTCTTCCAGTGCCTTCGCATTGGTCTTGATCTGCTGGACAGCGTCCGCGGTTTTCGCCTGGACGCGGTAACCACCCATCCGGTGCACGCTTTGCGGGGTCAGTCCAAGATGACCGATGACAGGAATCTCGGCATCGGTGAGAGCATGGACCAGCGCAACACGAGGGCCTTCGACTTTCACTGCTTCAGCACCAGCTTCTTTGACAAAGCGCACTGCATTCGCGACACCATCGGAGACGGTTCCGTGATAACTGCCGAAGGGCATATCCGCAACCACAAGCGCTCTTCGGATTGCACGCCGCACGGCTCGCGTGTGATGAAGCATTTCGTCAACGGTGACAGCCAGGGTGTTGTCTTGGCCCATAACAACCATCGCGAGTGAGTCGCCGACCAGCACCAGATCGATTCCGGCTTCGTCCAGTAGGCGCGCGGTGGCGTAGTCGTAGGCCGTCAGAGCGGAGATGAGTTTGCCCTGGCGCTTCATATCAGCCAGCGCAGGAATTGTGACTTTTGTGATTGAGGGATCGAGCGGCGAAAAATTCGCGCTTCCGGGGAAGTTGGTGAGGCTCATTTTGTCTCCAGTGCCGCTCCGAAAACGCAGGATGCGGCCCGAACAAGACAAGTATACGCCGTTCTGTGTGCGGCATCTGTTACTGCTCGTCACAGTTCTCTTGCGGTCATGGTGCTCGCCGCCGCACACTGTTACGAGCAATGCTTTCTCCTTTGGCAGCGGGTGTTTACGGCGTGATTGGTGTCGCAGGCGCAGCGGGACTGGGCATTGGGGGATACGCGTACGCATCTCTATGGCCCGGATCGCAACTATTCGGTCGTACGCTCATTGCTCCACGCCGTCCGCGCGAGCTCGCTCTTACTTACGACGATGGTCCAAATCCGAATTGGACCCCGCGCCTGCTCGATCTGCTCGCTGAACATAATGTGCGGGCCACATTTTTCATGCTGGGGAAGTTCGTGAAGGCTGAACGCGATCTTGCGCGTCGCGTTGCCGATGCCGGGCACCTTATCGGGAATCACACCTGGAATCATCCCAAGCTTTCGCGAGCTTCGGATGCGCAGGCGCTGGAAGAACTGACACGGACCAATGACATCCTTGCGCAGATCACCGGCAAGCCCGTGCGCTTCTTTCGGCCGCCGTTCGGAGCGCGGCGGCCTTATGTGCTCAAGCTCGCGCGACAGCTCGGTTTGATCCCTGTGACATGGAATGCGATGACCAGCGATTGGAGCGAGAGCTCCGCCGATAAAATCGCAACGAATTTAATGAACAAGATCGATCGCAACCAACGGCGTGGCTACGCCAGCAATATTGTTTTGCACGATGGAAATCATCGGAGCCTTGGCGCGGACCGCGGGCCTTCCATTGCGGCTACGGATCAGCTGCTGGAGCGCTACGATCGCAGCCATACTTTCGTTACGCTGGACGCGTGGCAACAGTGAAGGTGCTTCCGATCAACTAGCGGTTTGCCTCAGGAAGCCTGCGATCTGCATAGCCAGTGCCACAAACACGCATGCCGCGACCGTGAGCACCCAGTGCAGCTTTTGGGTCTCGACCCCCTGGAATGCAAAGGAGTGCACCGCGACTAAGACGAAGATCGCATAATTCCAACGTTGCAGCTGTTTCCAAGTTCGGGTGCCGAATCGCCTCAGTGATAGATCATTCGAGGTGGCCAGCAGCATGATGAGGAGCAAAGTTCCCAGCGCCCCCGTGTAGTTCGCCAATCCGAACAGATCATGTCGGATGCCGTGGTGGTGCTCCGTTGGCCCGTAGACGTAGTAGAGCCATGGACGCCCCCGCAAATGGACAAACTGCCCAACGCCCGCGTGCAGGATACCCAGCAGACCGGCCCAGATTCCGATATCGCGGCGCAGGTCGCTCGAAACCGGATTGGGTCTCCGAATGAGCAGGTTCCAGGGCCCGATCAGCAGCGTGATTGAAAGGAGAACGAGTGCAGGATAGGCGGTCGCGAAACTCGCTCGACTCAGCACGTCGGGGTAAGGACGCGTCTGATAAAGAATCGCCACGGTTACAAACGACAGGAGCAAAAGCGGCAGATGATGCCGCCAGATTCGGGGCAGCAGACGACCGCGCCATCTTGGGGTTACTGCAGCAGAATTCAATGAGAACTAATCCCCATGGTGGCTATCAATCAGGCGCGAAATGCCTCGCGCGTCGCCTTGATCGTCGCCTGCACTTCGGCTTCTCCGTGTGCCGTTCCCAGAAATGCAGCTTCGAATTGTGAGGGCGGCAGCCAGACGCCGCGATCGAGCATGGCGCGGTGAAACTTTCCAAAAGCGGCTGTATCCGATTTTGCCGCCTCTTCGTAATTCCGCACCGGCCCCGGTGTGAAGAACCATGTCCACATCGCACCAACGCGGTTCGTGGTGAGAGGCACTCCGGCCTTTCTGGCCTCCGCGGCAACTCCGTCCGCAAGGGCCTTCGTCGTTTTCTCAAGTTGCGGATAGATCTCGTCCTGGTGATCCAGCAGGTACCCGACGGTGGCAATTCCTGCAGCCATGGCGAGCGGATTTCCGCTGAGGGTTCCTGCCTGGTACACCGGTCCCAGGGGTGCGAGCATGTCCATGTACCTCTGCTTTCCGCCGAAAACTCCGACCGGCAGCCCGCCTCCGACAATTTTTCCGAGCGTCACGAGATCAGGGTCGAGCGAGTATAGTTCGCAAGCACCGCCCAGCGCGACTCGGAATCCCGTCATAACCTCATCTACGATCAGCAGAGCGCCTTCGCGTCTGGTCAGTTCGCGAACTCCGGACAGAAAACCCGGAGCAGGCGGAATGCAACCTGCGTTTCCAACCACAGGTTCGAGGATTACCGCTGCAATTTCATCCGGATGCGCATCGAACGCCGCTTCGAGCTCCGCCAGATCGTTGTAAGGCAAGGGATGGGTAAGGCCGGCAATTTCCTCCGGTACTCCAGCCGAACCGGGAATTCCGAAGGTCGCAACACCGGAGCCGGCCTTCACCAGCAGCCCGTCGGCGTGACCGTGGTAGCAGCCTTCAAACTTGACGATGATCTTGCGTCCAGTCGCAGCGCGGGCCAAACGGATCGCCGACATTGTCGCTTCGGTGCCAGAGCTGACAAATCGCATCTTCTCGATTGCTGGGTAGCACGCAATGATGCGCTCCGCCAAATCCGCTTCGGTAGCAGTTGAAGCACCGAAGCTCGCTGAGTTCCGCGCTGCCCGCTCGATTGCTTCGACCACGGGCGGAAAAGCATGCCCCAGGATCATGGGTCCCCAAGATCCGACGTAGTCGATATAGCGGTTTCCATCGGCGTCCACCACATAGGCGCCCTCGGCCCGCTCGACAAACGGCGGGGCACCGCCAACTGCGCGGAATGCCCGGACTGGCGAGTTCACTCCACCGGGGAAGAAGCGCTCAGCCCGCTGCTGCAGCTCCAGCGATCGCTTATGTGTCCGTGTTGGTGCCGGATTCGTGATCTTCGTACTCATGATGGCTTCAGTATAAGAGTCCTATCAACAAGGCGAACGTCATGGACCGCCCGATGCTTCCGTTCTCCACATTTTGAACATACCTACGGGTTCCGCTTCACATTTTCTGGCGTACAGAGCCTGTTAGAATCGACCTTCCGACGCTAATTGTTTTTCGGAAATTTAAATCCCAGCCCCGGGCCATTCTCAGTCACCGGCGCCAGCCGGATCGTCTCGGGGAGCGAAGAGGCCGTGCAGTGCCCGAAGAATCCAAAGCCAAAGCTGTTGCGAGCAAGCCCGTCACGTATGCGGATGCCGGGGTGGACATCTCACGGGGCGATCGAGCCAAGGATCGCATCAAGTACCTGGCGCAGAAAACCTTTAACCGCAACGTTTTAGGCGGAATCGGGGGATTCGGAGCTCTCTTTCGGCTCGATCTGCAGAAATTCAAGAGCCCGATCCTTGTCAGCTCGGCGGACGGCGTTGGAACCAAGCTGAAAATTGCATTTGAAATGGGGCTCCACTCCAGCGTTGGAGCGGACCTGGTGAACCACTGTGTCAACGACATTGCAGTGCAGGGCGCTACGCCGCTGTTCTTTCTCGATTACTTCGCGAGCGGCAAGCTCGATCCTGAGGTGACCGAAACCGTCGTCTCGGGTCTCGCTGAGGCCTGCCGTGCTAATGGGTGCGCTCTCATCGGCGGCGAAACCGCGCAGATGCCTGGGTTCTATGCCGACGGTGAATACGATCTTGCCGGGTTCATCGTTGGAGCCGTAGATCGGGACAAGCTCGTTACCGGAGCTGACATTAAAGCTGGCGACGTGCTGATTGGCTTCCCGTCCACCGGTCTGCACACCAATGGCTATTCGCTGGCGCGCAAGCTGCTCTTCGAAGTGGCGGGCTATAAGGCGTCGCAGTACGTGACAGCTATCAAGGAGAAGGCAGGCGCTGCGTTGATGAAGACGCATCGCAGCTATCTCCATGTGATTCAGAAGCTGGTCGCAGCCGGGCTCACCAACGGCATGGCCCATATCACCGGCGGGGGCATCACGGAGAATCTGCCGCGCATTTTGCCGAAAGGAACCGGCGCCCAGATCGAGCTTGGGTCGTGGCCGGTGCTGCCGATATTCGAGCATCTGCGCGAGCTCGGCCAAGTTTCGCAGGACGAGATGATGCGCACGTTCAATATGGGTGTTGGACTGATTGCAGTGATTCCTGCGGCCAAGTTTACCCGGGCGAAGACGCTGCTTGATCGAGCTGAAGAGAAGTTCTTTGTTATCGGCCGCATCGTGAAGGGTGAGAAGCGAGTGCAGTACACATGAGTAAATGCGGGATTTGCGGAAGGGAACTCAACCAGCCCATGGTTCCTGAAACGATGAATTGTGGAGGCGACTGCGCTCGCTGTATGGCCGACTTCGGCGATCGAGAATGCGTTGAATTTCTGAAGAAACTCGCCGACCCCGCGGTACGGCCTGCAGAAGTTGCGAGCTATGAAGCTTGGCGAGTCAGGCAAGTCTGACTGGCGGAGAGATCGATGGCGAGCTCGCAAAGCAAAGCACCACATCGACTGGGAGTTCTCCTCTCCGGCCGCGGCTCGAACTTCCTTGCAATAGCCCGCAATATCCGCGAAGGCCGACTGCGCAACGTCGAGATCGCTATCGTCATTTCTAACGTTTCTGGTGCCGCAGGCCTCTCCGCCGCCAAAGAGCTTGGAATCCCCACCGCTCTCTACGTCTCGAAAGGGCGTCCTCGTGCCGATCACGACGCCGACTTGGTTGCCTGCCTTCGCGAACACAAGGTTGATCTCGTTTGCCTGGCTGGTTACATGCGCTTGCTCTCGCCGGAGTTTATTGCCGCATTTCCGAACCGCATCCTGAATATTCACCCCTCACTGCTTCCGGCTTTTCCCGGGCTCGATGCTCAGCAGCAGGCGTTCGACTATGGCGTCAAGGTCGCAGGCTGCACCGTCCATTTTGTGGATGAGCATCTCGATCATGGCGCGATCATTCTTCAGCGGGCGATCTCGGTCAACGAGTCAGATGACGCTCACTCGCTTGCGGATCGCATCCTCGTAGAAGAGCACATCGCCTATAGCGAGGCGATTGCCCGCGTTGCTAGTGGCGAATATGAGATTCGCGGTCGGCGGTATATCAAGCGGGCAACGGCCTGATTGCATCTTCGTCGGGGTTGGCTAGGGCGCTGCGTGGATGACTGTATTGAATAGGAATGGGTCCTGGTACTCCGTTGTGTCTCCGGCTTTCTTTCCGGGGACTGGTTGCAGGCGCGCAGAAAGCGGCTTGTTCCACTTCACGGCGAGTGAAGCTACATCGCTGTAGATCCGTTCCATCTGTTCAATGCTGATGTCGCCTGGCAGGGGTATGGTGTCCAGACCCGTGCCGCACACGGAAGAGTACGCAAGCAGTGAATCGACGTTGAAGGTTCCTTCGGACCAGCGCTGCGCCATCAGCTTATCTTCCATAACGGGCACCATCAGTCCCGAATAGCCCGTCTGTTTTACTGGTACCGACTTTACGGCGGCGGTGATGATACGCGCTGCGGTCAACGTTCCGCTCGAGCCGAACTTCGCACCTGTGAAGTTCTCCATCGCGGCAGCGATGGAGACATCGCCGAGCGGTGCTGGTGTCGGATCAACCCCA
>Ga0207639_10000054_pt1 | contig 112944 bp, 100 predicted proteins | sample KBSCornC32_FD_184299 | JGI IMG/M metagenome (GOLD analysis project Ga0207639, IMG submission 184299) | Corn rhizosphere microbial communities from Kellogg Biological Station, Michigan, USA - KBS Corn C3-2 (SPAdes) (version 2) | ecosystem: Host-associated > Plants > Roots > Rhizosphere > Soil ... | reverse complement strand
CTGCGAAGTGTCGGGCAACTGGTTGAGGAAGGCGGTGCCGGTCTCGTGCTCGGCATTGACTTCTTCGGTTTCCTTGACCATCTTGAGAGCTTCGTGATCGCCGCATGCGGTGACGCAGGCCGCGCAACCCTTGCAAAGATCGCTGACGAAGATCGAGAAGATGCCACCGGAGCCGGGAGCCTTGCGCTCAGGCGAAGAGAAGATGGCGTTGACCTTCTGATACGCCATCGGCACCTTGTCGATGATGCTGTAGAACTGCGCCTTGGCTTCCGCCGAGAAGCCGTCGACCGACTCGGTGACTTCGCGAATGATCTTCGGCAGCGGCGTGCCCTGCTTGATTTCGGCAAGCATGCGGGCGCGAGTCTGTTTTTCGATCTCGGGAAGCTTTTCGAGCATTTTCGCGCGCTCGGAGGGGATACCGACGTAACGCGAGACTGCCGTCTTGAGCAGTGTGCCGAGGTCCTGCGAGGTGTTGGGCAGCGCGGTATCTGGGCAGACCGAGATGCACTCCATGCACTGCGTGCAGTTCTCAGGGATATAGAGCGGAGTTTCGCGACGTGCGACGTATTTAGATGCCGTGTCGCCTGTGGCTGCGGCGATTACGCCCATGGCGGCCAGTGGCGTGGCGGGCTGATCGTAGCCGTAATTGTTGCGGAACTCGGAGTCGAACATCGAGATCGTCGCAACCGGTGGACGCGCGGACTGTCCGGTGGGCGGCGGTGTGGAGCGGCAGCCGCTAACAGTGCAGCTTTCGCCGGCACCGGCTTCAGCAAACGCGGGAACTGGCTCGAGGATGGGAAGCAGGGCGGCGCCACGGAGCGAGGAGTGATCAGTGGCGTTAATTTCGCCGATCTTGATTTCCTTGACCTGTTCGAAGCCCTGAGTCATGACTTCCATGTTGGAGTTGACGACGGCTTCGCCGAGCTTGCCGAACTTCTTCACGTATTGCTTGCGGACGACATCGCGGTACTGCTCGCTGGTGATGCCGAATTCCTGCAGCAGCGGGCTAACCGCGAAGAATGCGCCGAGGAAGGCGTTGCCCTGCATACGGAGCTGAAGGTCAGCGCGATCGGTGGCTTTGCGGGCGATTTCAAAGCCGGGCAGCGTATAGACGCGAATGTTTTTCTCGATGATCTGCTTGCGCGCCCATTGCGGGAGGTTCTCCCACGCGCGTTCGCCTTCGGCGTCAGACTCCCAGATGAGAGCGCCGCCGGGCTGGATACCGTCGAGCGGATTGCAGTGTGTGAAGGCCTTGGGATCGCAGCAGAGAACGGTGGTCACGTGGCGCAGATCGCAGTTGACGCGAATGCGGTCCTTAGCGGCCACCATGAAGTAGCTGGTGGGCGCGCCCTTCTTTTCGGAACCGTACTTGGGGTTGGCGCTGACGTGGATCACTTCCTTCGGATTGCCTTTGTCATCGACCAGCCCGTCCCGCTCATAGAGGAGGTCGTTAAGGTCGCCGAGGATGGCGCCAAGGTTCTTGCCGGTGGTGATGGCGCCCCATCCCCCGATGGAGTGGAAGCGGACAGCGACTGCCCCCTCGGGAAGGAGGGACGGCATCTCGTCGGCGATGACGGCATAAGGATGCTCGATGCCGAGGACGAAGAAGTTGACCCCATCGGCTGCGGTCTTACCGTCTTTGCGGGCACGGCCGGCGGTAGCAAACTCGTATGCGCCGATGATGTGTTCGGGGCGGAAGTCGCGCGAGCCGAGTCCGTAGCTGCCGCCATAGATGGCAGGAACTTCTTCGAGGGAGATCTTTGGAATGCCCGCAGTGCCCTGAACGGCCTTCGAGAGCGCCGTACGGATGTCGCGACCGAGTGGATTGTCGCCGCTAAGTGCTTCGTCGGTGCGCTCTAGGATGATGACGTTTTTCTTTCCCTTGAGCGCGGCCACAATAGCGGCTTCCGGGAACGGCCGGATGACATTGACATGGATAGAGCCGGCCTTGACGCCGCGTGACTCGCGGAGGTAGTCGACAGCGGCTTCGATGTTTTCAGCGGCTGAGCCGAGGGAGACGAAAACCGTATCGGTGTCGTCGCACTTGTACTGCGTGACCAGTCCGTAATAGCGCCCCGTGAGATCGCCGAAGTCTTTGTACGCGGCTTCGAGGAAGTCCAGGATCGGCTCTGCAAAGTTGTTGCGGCGCGCGATGACGCCGTTCATATAGTGTTCCTGGTTCTGAACGGGGCCAAGCAGGACCGGGCTCGCGAGATCCATCATCTTGGGGACGCGACGGCGTGTGGGTCCGAAGAGAACACGCTGCGCCTCTGTCGGGCAGTCGATGATGTCTTCGGGCGAGCCGAGGTATTCGCGAATCAGCTCAGATTCATGCTTGTAGAACGTCCGTTCCAGGTGGCTCGTCAGGAAGCCATCCATGATGTTCATGCCGGGCGTGAGCGAGAGCTCGGTGACACGGCGCAGAATGAGCGCCTGGTCCGCCGCCTGCTGTGCGTCCTTGCCGAAGACCATGATCCAGCCTGTGTCGAGCGCGCCGTAGATGTCGTCGTGTCCGCAGTGGACGTTGAGGGCGTGCTTGGTGAGCGCGCGGGCGCCGACCTCGAGGACCATCGTGGAGCCCTTGCCTGGCGCATGGTAGTACTGCTCGACGCCGTAGACTACGCCTTGGCCGGAAGTGAAGTTGACCACTCGCTTGCCGCAGACGGAGTGAGCAATTGCGCCGCCCTGGGCTGCGTGTTCGCCTTCCGTCTCAATGGCAATGGTGTTTTTGCCGAAGACGTTGAGATTGCCCTCGGCGTAGGCCTGCTGGAAAAGCTCGCCTCCCTCGGTAGAAGGCGTGATCGGGTAGAAAACGCCGGCCTCGGCGATGCGCGTTTCGGTGTGATAGGAAACGAGCTGGTTTCCGTTGGCTGTGACCCGGATTCCGGGATAACGAGCAGCTTCCGACATTGTGTCCCCTCCGTGCGCGGGCACCCCGACGCGGGGTTCCGGCATAAGCTCAAAATCATTTCCATCCGACAAGCGTCAGTTGAAAGACCCAACGCCGCGGCGGTCCCGCAATTCGCGGGAGAAATCTTTTCTCCGGGCTCCATTCGAGCGCCTGGAGTGGATGGTTCTGGTGACCGCTGTGAGGCTGCGGTTTCGATCCAAGTCCCTTGTTAAGTGCAATAGCCAGAATGAAAGCGCGTGAGGTACCCAAGGGGGAGTCGCCCCAAAGTTGGCATATCTACCAGTATGCACCCGCGATGCGGTACGGTGTATCACCGTGTACCAGAAGTTGGGATTGGGTCAGAGGAGTGGGCAAGTGATGGGCGGAACTATACTTGGACGGATTCAAGGGCCGATTTTAACCGGCCTGCGTAGAGGGTAGCGATGGGAGAGTCAGGAGTGGCGGGCGGGAGGTTCGCAGCCTATCCGAGCCTGCATGGCAGAGCCGTTCTGGTCACCGGCGGAGCATCGGGGATCGGGGCGTCAATTGTGGAGCATCTTGCACGGCAGGGGTCGCGGGTGACGTTCCTGGACGTGCAGGATGAGGCGGCTGCGGAACTGATTGAAGGGCTGCGGCCTGAAGTGACGTCGCCGCCGGTGTATGTTCATTGCGACCTGACTGATGTGAGTGAGTTGAAGGCGCGGGCGGCTGAGGCGATTGGCGCGCTGGGCGGTGTGGACGTGCTGGTGAACAATGCGGCAAACGATCAGCGGCACCGGATCGAGGACGTGACGGAGGAGTACTTCGACCAGTCGATCGCGGTGAACCTAAGGCCGCAGTTCTTCATGATCCAGGCGGTGCTCCCGGCGATGAAGGCTGCGCGCCGGGGTTCGATCATCAATATGTCTTCGATTTCGTGGATGATTCCATCGACGGGTGTGCCGGTGTACGTGACGACCAAGGCGGCAATCGTCGGGCTGACACGGACGATGGCTCACGAACTGGGGCCGGCGGGGATCCGCGTGAACGCGGTGCTGCCGGGGGCGATTGCGACGGAGAAGCAGAAGCGGCTGGTGTACACGCCGGAGTACAAGGCGGAGATCATGGCTGCGCAGGCGCTCAAGCGAGACATTCTGCCCGAGGATGTGGCGCGGCTTGTGCTGTTTCTGGGGGCGGATGATTCCAGCGCGATTACGAATCAGAGTTACGTGATTGACGGCGGATGGGTATAGCTTCGCAGGGATCAGGGATCAGGGATCAGGGATCAGGGATCAGGGATCAGGGATCAGGGATCAGGGATCAGGGATCAGGGATCAGGGATCAGGGATCAGGGAACAGGGAACAGGGAACAGGGAACGAGGGAACAGGGGACGAGGGCTCGATGCGGGAATTCGCCTGGTCGGCGGTGGCTGGTTTCGCGTGCTGATTTTAGCGGCTGGCGGGCAGAGTGTGGGTTCGCACGTCGCGCCCGGAGGCGATCATGTCGCTCCGCGGTCGGCGGAGTATGCGCGGGTGCAGAATCGGCTGGCGCGAGGATGGAACACGTGGGACGTGCATAGCGTGGCAACGCGGGTGCTGCTGCCCGAAGGGTTGGCGATTCATGTGGGGATGAAGCACAACTCGTCGCTGAATGGAGATGCTTTTCTTGGAGATGCGCTGAATAAGCCTTGACCGGTACGGGGATGGAATCGTTACCATTTTTGCGGTCGGATACCGTAAGATTTCCCCGGGAGCGATTCGCGATGAAACGGACACGCCTTTTTTCCTTTGCCTCTACTTTTCTCACACTGCTTAGTGGTGCTGCGTTGGGGAACGTTCAAGCCACTGCGCAGACAGCCGTGGAAGCTCAGAAGGTCGCTGCGGAGATTGACCGGGTTGCGCACAACCTTCCGCCGGCGTCGCGGAGCGTGATTACGCGGCTGACCCTCATGCGTGAGCTGCCAGATGGCACGTGGAAGATGCATTCCGGCGATGTGGCGCACGGCGAGGCGGCGAAGGTCGATGAGTCGGGATGGCAGGATCAGAAGGTTCCAGGCGAGGCTTCCAATGACGCGGTGTGGTTCCGCCAGACTTACACGATTCCCGAGACGCTGCACGGGTACGACCTGACGGGCGCGCGAATCTGGTTCCAGTTTCACGCCGAGGCAAACGGGCCGATGCCGGAGATTCTCTACTTCAACGGCAGGCGCGTGGCGCTGGGCGATGATCTCGAGCCGGTGGTGCTGTTCGACAGTGCCAAGCCGGGAGAGAAGGTCACTGTCGCGGTGAAGCTGCTGCATACGGTGGACAAGAAGAAGATTCGTGGCGCGTCGCTGAAGATCGATTTCCCGGAGAACCGCCCGAATCCAGAGGATCTGCGCGAGGAGTTTCTTGCAGCGGCTGTAATGGTTCCGACGCTGGCGCCTTCGGGTGATACGAAGAACATGGCGACGCTGAACGACGCGATTCGAGCGGTGGATGAAAAGGCGCTGGATGCGCACGATCAGGCGAAGTTCGACGACAGCCTGAAGGCGGCGCACACCAAGCTGGAAGCACTGCTGCCGCTGATGCAGACCATGACGTGGCATCTGACGGGCAATTCGCACATCGACGCGGCATGGCTTTGGCCCTGGACCGAGACAGTTGACGTGGTGAAGCGGACGTTCGGGACGGCGCTTCAGCTGATGTATGAGTATCCGCAGTACACGTACACGCAGAGCGCGGCTGCCTACAACGAGTGGATGCAAGAGAAGTACCCCGACATGAACGACGAGATCAAGAAGCGCATCAAGGAAGGGCGCTGGGAGGTTGTCGGCGGCATGTGGGTGGAGCCTGATCTGAACATGCCGGACGGTGAGTCGCTGGTGCGGCAGCTGCTGGTGGGAAAGCGGTGGTATCAGAAAAACTACGGCGTGGATGTACGCATCGGATGGAATCCGGATTCGTTTGGTTACACGTGGCAACTGCCACAGATCTACAAGAAGAGCGGCGTGGACTATTTTGTCACGCAGAAGATGACGTGGAACGATACGAACCAGCTGCCGTTCAAGCTCTTCTGGTGGGAGTCGCCGGATGGTTCGAAAGTGCTGTCGTATTTCCCGCATGATTATGCAAACGGAAACTTGAGCCCGCTGCGGCTGGCGCATGACACGGTGCAGGCACGCGAACGCGCGACTGGCATGACGGACATGATGGACCTGTACGGCATCGGCGACCATGGCGGCGGACCCACGCGCGCAATCCTGGACGAGGGATTCCACTGGGCCACGCCGTCGACGCCGCAGAAGGTGATGCCGAAGATCGAGTTTGGTCTGGCGCAGCCGTACTTCTCGAAGGTGGAGAAGGAAATTGCGCCCGAGAGCAAGGAGTGGAACTACCAGTCGATTGCGAAGGGGTATACGCCCCCGGCTGCCATTGAGGGAAAAATTGCGATTCCTACGTGGAAGAGCGAGATGTACTTCGAGTATCACCGCGGAGTGATGACGACGCAGGCAACGCACAAGAAGAACATGCGCGACTCGGAAGTGCAGGTTCTGGATGCGGAGAAGTGGGCGTCGCTGGCATGGCTTGACGGGCGGCACTATCCCGGGGATGAGCTGACCGAGGACTGGAAGAAGGTGCTGTTCAATCAGTTTCACGATCTGGCGGCAGGCTCGGGTATCGGGATCATCTATAAGGACGCTCAGAAAGACTATGACGTGGTGAAGTTCTCGACCAACGAGATCTCGCGTCATGCGCTGGCGACGGTCAGCGAGCGAGTGAACACTGCGGGGCAGGGAACACCGGTGGTGGTGTTCAATCCGCTGGGATGGGAGCGCTCGGGTGAAGTCAATGTGCATGTGCAGGCCAAGGCTGGCGTAACCGCAAACGGCGCCCAGGTTGTTGACGTGAGACCGGAGCAGAACACAGGCTTTGCGGATGTGAAGCTGCACGTGTTGAACGTACCGGCCATGGGATATAAGGTCGTTTGGGTTGGCGGCAGAGGCACGGCCGAACCGGCAGAGAAGGCTGTGACGGCGAAGGATGGGGGAGACACGATCACACTGGAGAATGCGAAACTGCGCGTTTCCGTGAGTAAGCAGACGGGATGCATTACGAGCCTGTTCGACAAGAAGACCAACTTTGAGACTCTGGCTTCGGGCGCCTGCGGCAATCAACTTCAGTTCTTCAAGGACAATCCGAAGGACTACGACGCGTGGAATATCGATCCGGGAACCTTGGATGTGAAGCCGGAGACGATCGAGAAGGCGGATTCCGTCGAGCTGCAGAAGACGGCGGAGCCATCGATCAAGATTACGAGCCACTACGGTAAGTCGAAGTTCGAGCAGACGATCGAGTTCTCGGCAGAGGGCGACGAGGTGAATGTCCGCAACCGGTTCGACTGGGAGGAATCGCACATTCTGCTGAAAGCAGCGTTCCCTCTGGCGGCTTCGGGGCCGTTTGCCACGTACGAAATTCCGTACGGCTCGATCGATCGGCCGACCACTCGCAACAACTCGTGGGAGAAGGCGCAGTTTGAGGTTCCGGCAATGCGCTGGGCTGATCTGGGAGACGGCAAGCATGGGCTCTCGCTCATCAACAACACGAAGTATGGCTACGACGCGGTGGGAAACCTGCTGCGGTTGACGCTGCTGCGTTCTCCGAAGTGGCCTGACCCTGTCGCCGACATGGGGCAGCAACATTTTGAATACGCGCTGTATCCGCATGCCGGCACTTGGAAAGACGCCATGACGGTGCGGCACGGGTACGAGTACAACTATCCGCTGTCGGCGCAGGCGACGACGGCTCATGCGGGAGCCCTGCCGGCAACGCACTCATTTGTCTCGGTCACGCCGGAGAACGTGGTGCTGACGGCAGTGAAGAAGGCGGAAGACGCGAATGGCCTCATCTTCCGCGCGTACGAGTGGGCGGGGAAGGACTCGACGGTGGAGTTCCATGTGCCGCCGGGTGCGACCAGCGCAACGGTCACGGACATGCAGGAAAAGCCGGAGGGCAGCGCACTGACGGTTTCAGGCGACGTCGTGAAGGCACCCATTCATCCGTATGAAATTCTGACGGTGCGGGTCGACTACAACAAGGGTCAGTGACATCAGGAGTCAGTGGTCAGGGAGGCGCGGCCGATTGCCGCGCCTCTCGTTTTTTGACGCGAAGCCTGGATGTTGTTGCGCGCCCCGCTCAGCTCTTCTTCGAGGTGACGGCAGAGAAAGCTGACACGAGCTGATGGACATTCGTGCTGCCGCAGGTGGGGCATTTGATCTCCGCTTTGTCGATGTCGGAGATGTGGTGGCTCTGGGTAAATTCCTTGTTGCAGTCTGCGCAATGAAAGGCGTATTGAGACATGGCGGGTTCTCCGAGCCAACATCATAGCGCTGATCTTTGAAGAAGGTCATGAATTTGGCCTGAGTAGCCCGGAAATCTGGCAGACCAGTCGTCCGAGTGATGGCCCAGGGGTCGTTTCTGAGGCAGGCCTGCAGTTTACCCAAATTCAATGCAGCTGTGCGGCACGGGAAAACCGTCTTCAACGGAGGCCCGTGCGTCTGCAGGCGTGCGGGTTCGATAGAAATCCCCACATAGACAGGAGTCAGTATGAATTACATTCGCAAGGTAATTGCTTATTCGACCATGGCCGCCATGCTCTCGAGCTGCGCGGTCTTCGCGCAGGATCACCATGACCACGATCGCGATCGCGACCATCGCGATAACCATCGCTATGTGGAGCACCGGGAATGGAGGAAGGGCTACCACATGCGTCATGAGGACTGGGACCGCGGCGAACGGGTTGATTACAGGCACTATCACCTTCGGCGGCCTCCGAGAGGATACGAGTGGCGCGAGGTGGATGGTAATTACGTACTTGCGGCGGTTGCGACAGGCGTAATCGCGACGATCATCGCAGCCAACGCCGCACACTGATCCACGAATGCATCGGTGCGGAATGACGTACGAAATACAAGTTGCCTGGGTGAGGGGAACTCCGAGAGGGGTTCCCCTTTTGTTTTGCATGGAGAAGGGCGGGATTCTACGCATGAAAGTGCCAGACCATGACTTTTTGTAACCAGGAAGGGATCTGGCGAGTCGAAGCGGAGTATGAACCGAAGAAGATTCGTTGGAGCCCTCGCAGGCGCATTAGGAGCGTCTGCCATACAAACGGAGATAATTGCCGCGCAACAAGAGCAGTCGCGCCAGGTCGGAATCAAGGCGATTGCGTTTGACGGCTTTGTGATCTTCGATCCGCGGTCGTTGGAGAAACGTGCTGAGGCGGTACTGCCAGGCAAGGGCGCGGAGTTCGCGAATCTGTGGCGAACGCGGCAGTTTGAATACTGCTGGCTCAGAACATCGGGCGAAAGGTATTCGGATTTCTGGCACGTGACCGATGATGCGCTGCGGTATACGGCGAGAAGCATGAAGATCGCTCTGACCAGCGAGCAGCATGATGCATTGATGGAGGCTTACCTGAAGCTGCAACCCTGGCCGGATGTGCGCGAGGGACTGGCGGAACTGCGCAGGCGGGGGATCAGGCTGGCGTTCTTGTCGAACCTGACTGCGGCGATGCTCGACGCGAATCTGAAGCAGGCGGGACTGAGCGAGTTTTTCGAGCCGCACCTTACGACCGATCGCGTGCAGGCGTACAAGCCGAGTCCGCGAGCATACCAGATGGGGCAGGATATATTTCGCTTGCAGAAGCGGGAGATCGCGTTTGCTGCGTTTGGAGCGTGGGATGCGGCGGGAGCGAAGTGGTTCGGGTATCCAACGGTGTGGGTCAACCGCGGAGGCGTTCCGGCAGAGGAACTGGATGCTCAGCCGGATGTGGTTGCGAAGAATTTCGGCGGGCTGGTGGAATTTGCCGGGAAAGCCTGAATGCAGGCCTCAAACGCGAGACCTGGGAGCCCCCCAACATTCGAGAGGAGAATAGAACTTCCAAAGAAGTCTTGACGCTCTTATACGATGGTGTGAATCACAATTAGGCAAGTCCACCACTGTCGAGGAGCTTCATGGCAACCACGGAAATGGGTTTTCTGCACGGTCAGCTTAGGGAGCGGAAGGGTCGTCTGGAATCGGTGATCGCTGCGACTCCGGGCGATGCGAACCTGCAGGCGTTGCTGCACGAAATAGATTCCGCGCTCGATCGATTTGCGGCCGGCACGTATGGCCTTTGCGATTCTTGCCATGAGTCCATCGAGCGAGACAGGCTGCTCGCTGATCCGCTGATTCGCTATTGCCTTGACCATCTGACCAAACATGAACGGGCCGCGCTGCAGCGCGATCTTGATCTGGCGTCGGAGCTGCAGCGAGGTCTTTTGCCGCCCAGAGATCTAAGGGTAGGCACTTGGGAGACGAATTATCACTACGCGCCGCTGGGGCCGGTGAGCGGCGACTATTGCGATCTCTTTCCTGCGAAAGAGCAGCTCTACTTCATGCTGGGAGATGTTTCCGGCAAGGGAGTAGCAGCCTCGATGCGGATGACGCAGCTGCATGCCCTGTTCCGCAGCCTGATCGGAATGGGTCTCCCGCTTGCAGAGATTGTGGAACACATCAATGGCTTTCTTTGCGAGAGCGGGATTTCCGGGCAGTACGCGACGCTCGTCTGCGGCCGTGCCGAGCCAGGAGGAGAAGTAGAGCTATTCAATGCGGGCCATCTGCCCGTGATCGCTGTTCAGAAAGGGAAGCCGCAGCTGCTCGAGTCGACTGGGTTTCCGGTGGGTATGTTTCGCGATGCCTCGTTCACTCCAGTTCGCGTGCAACTGGGCAGCGACGACATGCTGTTTCTTTTTACTGACGGTGTGTCAGAGGCCGAGGGAGGAGACGGCGAATACGGCGTCGAGCGCATTGTCAATTTGCTCTGCCGGAACACGCCGTGTTGCGCAGGTGACGCTGTGTCAGCGTGCCTCGAAGACCTCCGTGCCTTCGTCGGAACCCAGCCAGGAACAGACGACGTAACCCTGCTGGCCCTCCGGCATCTCTCGCTAAATTAGTCAGCTGAGGACCGTAGCCAGCTTCACGCTCCGGATAAAGCAATGCTCCGTTGGATCTGCGGATCCTTTCTTGCGAGTGAGGGAGCGGCAGCGGAAGTCAGCTCGGAAGATCGAACAGTTTGGTCCCACAACCATACAACCAGGAAGGTGTCGGGTGGGCCTTCGCAGGTCGCTAGAAGGGCCTTGGGCCGTGTCGAAGTAAGGAGGTCTTACCGAAGGTGTTAGTCACTGAATACGTTTGTGCGATGTACCTAGCTGAGCGGCGGCCCTAAGCTGAACGGTACTCACATTTCAGCACGGTTCTGCCATGGGAACGATGCGATTTGAATATCGAATCACGTCCCGGCGAAGGGATGTGTATAGTGGGAACGCCGATCATCACGCCGGGGTGGGTGGATGGAGATCGGGCGCGCCGGTACATCCACAGCTCGTTTCTCGATAGAGTTCTCGGAAATCTGTTTCCGGATCAGCGGCGGCATCCGCGATTCTTTGCGCCACCCATCGTCGCGTATCTGGGAGGCGTGGGTCAATCGAAGCTCTTCCCCATCATGAATGTGAGTGTGGGTGGCTTCTGCCTAAAGACCGATGAGCTTTGGACGCCAGGACTTGTGATGCCAATCGCCCTTCAGAGGTGGAGGACCATTCCACAGGACGATCCGGAGTCGCTCACCGTGCAAGCGATGCTGGTGCGCCGAGCGGAGAAGGAGGCGGGATTCGCGATTGTTCTGCCTCCGGAGATACTTCCGCACACGCGCAGGCAGCACCAGAACATTCTGCTGCAACAGATGTCGGATTTCTTGAAGGATCTCCCGGAGCCGATGCCAATGGCCACTGCAGATCCCATCCATGCTCCGACTTCCGCCAGATCGCATTCCAATTCGCACCAACTCCATCCGCTTCCGGATAGAACCAAGACTCACAAGCTCTCGGCTTGAACGAGGTGGAGTATCGAACGGGGTCCTGAGTGGCAGTGACAGCCCCGCGCCGGTTTCCGCAGAGCGCGCAAACGCAACAAGGCCGTCCCTTGCGGGACGGCCTTGTTGTTGAAGAGAACCAAGGAGTGGAGAGTTGGAACCCCACTCTCCCAGGAACTTCAAATTAGTCGCCGGCGACGGGCTCGGCCTCTTCGCGGTGGCGATTGACCGGCGATGCGGCGTTGTTGCTCGCGGGGCGGATGCTGTCGAGGCTTACGAGGCCTTCAACCGGCTTCTCGCCCAGTACGTGTTCGCGGTAAAGCTTGGCCATGCGGGCGTTCTCAGCATCACTTTTGACCTTGGTATCGCGTGCGCGGAGGCGCTCTTCGCGCGCGTTCTTCGCGATGCCGAGTTCATCCAGCGTGTGGTTGGCTTCGGCGTTCACGTGCTCCATGTTGAGCTTGAGCTCGTGGCCCACGTAGGTCATTCCAACCTTCTTGCCGCCCGCGAAGATCTCGTGACGGCCATGCTCGTCGTACCACTTGGTCAGTGTGGCAGTCATGTGCATCTTCTCAATGATGTTGCGCCATCCCACGCCGGTGTTGTACGCGCAGAAGCTGATTTCGCCTTCCTGCGTGGCGTAGGGGATGATGCACTGCTCGGTGCGGCGGAAGTCGTAGTTAAACAAATCCTGGAACCACATGCCGGCGATGAAGAGGAAGTTCCAGCGATCCTGACGGCGCTTTTGAATATCCTCCATAGTCCGGTCGCCTTTCACGCTGCCGTAGTTCTTGCCGGTGGCGTTGAAGGTCTTGTCCATCTTCTTCAGCATGTCGGAGATCTTGAAGTGGGTCGGCGACTGGAACGGATCGTAGTTGCGCAGCAGCGCCAGTCCGAATCCGACGACCGACATCCACTTGCCGCGGGCAGCATCGTTGACCTTGGCCAGATCCTTGGCAACCTGGTCCATGTGCAGGAAGGCCGTAACGGGAGCGGCTTCCTTCGTTTCCTTGTCGATCATCAGCGCCATGCCGATCCCGCAGTTGGGGTGGCATCCGCAGGAGAGCTGGCCCCACTCGGCCTGGGGTCCGTGTACGAGGTCGGCCCAGTCAGAGAAGGTGCTCATAAAGCTGATGGGGAACCAGTCGCGCTCGGGAACGCCGATGCCGACCTGATTCTTGACGTCGTGCGCCATGTGCGAGAGGGTGTAGCGCTGCGCCAGACGGCGCTCTTCGCTGATGTCTTCGTCGCGGCCGGTGAACGAAACCGGCTGGAAGGAAAGGAAGCTGATCTTCTTGGGATTGTCGAGTGCGAACTCGATGATGCGGCCGACCTGCTCGTTGTTGATGCCGTTGATGATCGTCGTAACGGGAACGATCTCGACGCCCGCTTCATGCAGGTTGTTAATGGCCTGGAGCTTTACGTCGAAGAGGTTGCCGACCTTGCGGTGCGAATTGGCAGCGTTGCCGATGCCGTCGAATTGAAGGTAAACGTAGCGAAGTCCGGCTTCAGCGGCCGCGCGGCAGAGTTCCTTCGACTTCGCGAACTCGATGCCGTTCGATGCGGCCTGAACTGAGTTGTAACCAACCTTGCGCGAGTAAGCGACGGCATCGAGGAAGTAAGGCGAGAGCGTGGGCTCGCCACCGGAGAACTGAACGCTCATCTGACGACGCGGCTTGATCGTGATGGCGTTGTCGAGCATGGTCTTGATTTCGTCCCACGTCAGTTCGTGGACAAAGCCAACCTGGTTGGCGTCCATGAAGCAGGGATCGCACATCATGTTGCAGCGGTTGGTGAGGTCGATCGTGAGCACCGAGCCGCGGCCGTGAGTGACGGTGGATGTGCCGTGGTTGTGGAGCTTGCCTTCCGTTTCGCCGTGGGCGCGGATGTCCCGGCCGGGGAACGACTCTTCAAGGTGCTTGAAGAAGGCCGGGTCGATCGACATTACGTCTTCGAAGTGGCCGTGCTTGGGGCAATCCTTGACCATCAGGATCTTGCCGTCGCGCTCAATGATCTGGGCCTTGATTTCGCCGACCTTTTCATTGAGGAGAACTTCGTGGGGCAGCTTGCCATCCAGGATCTGCTTGCGGATCTCAGGAACGCACTTGGGGCAGAGCGAGTCGGTGGTGCGGGGCCATCCCAGCGGGGGCTTTTCCTTTTGCCAGCTCTTCAGGAGGGGTTTGTCGCTCCACTTGGGGGTAAACGACGGGTTGGGGCTGATACGGTTCAGCCGCTCGTAAACGACCCACGCTCCCTTAGCCGCGTAAACGGCTGCCTTCTCGGCATACTTGACTGCTTTTGACATCTGGTGCGATCTCCTTTGGAAAGTGTGCGCTGGCTCGCGCGGGGATTCGACCTAAGTGACTGCCGGAACCCAAAAACTCAGTACAAGAGTAACGAGGTGGCCCAGTCAATCCAACGCGGGTGCAGCGAATGGGGATATCAGAGGGTGAACGGGGATTGAGCGGGGGTGAATGGAGGTATCTGCATCCGAGACAAAGCGCTGATCTAGCAGGGGTTTACGCTTTTGAGTCTCGGTTTAGAAGATATTGGGCCCGCCGGGATTGGAAACCTGGTTGATGATCTGCTGGACGAAGACGATCTGGACGTGGATATGGCGGGCGACGTCAGGGAGGAACTCGGTGACGAAATTGTCGGTAGGGGCCAGGGCGTAGCCGGTAACCACTCGAGCGGCGGTGGAAGGAAGGTCGGTTTCGAGCCCGGGGACGTACAGGTTGGCGATTTCGGCGTCGATGGGGGCGGCGATCAGGCTGGAGTAGTTGGGTATACCTTTGCCACTATCGCTTCGGGTCCACCCGACCTGGACGATGGCGTTGAGAATGCGGCGTGGGAGGGGGGCGTGAGGCATGCGGTGGTAGTGCGGATCCTGGTGAAAGACAGAAGGAATCAGGAAAGTGCCGAAGAACTCGCTCGTCATGTCTTCGGTGTAACTGACGCCGGTGTAAAGCCAGAATCCGGGAATGCCCGGTCCGTAAGCCGAATGCGAGTCAGAGCCGATAGCGATCGCAGCACTGGCACCGATCGTGATGGCGTTGAACGGATCGAGCACGTTGCGCGCGGCGAGGCGGGCTTTTTCTCTGGGGGTCAGAGGCTTGATCTCGGGACCGTTTATGAACCTCTGGTAGAAGTTGATGAGCGGTGGCGGAAGACAGGGAGGCAGGTTTTGCATGTCTTGGGTGGGATTCCCGATTCCGGTAGGCCGGCCGGCTCGTTCAATCGGAGGGAAGCCCGCAGTAGCAGCCAGATAGTTCGCGCCCAGGGCGGTGATCGTCTTGCCAGAGGACTCGCTTTTAGGGATGACGCGGCAGGGGCCCTGCTTCTGATTCTTGATGATTGGCAGGGGAGCCGAGGGAATGGGAGCCGCGGTGTTCACGGGCTCACTTGGGGCGGTGACCTGAGCGCATGCCAGCGCGGGAGCAAGCGCTGAGACAAACAGAAACAGAGCCGGAAAAATGCTACGTGACTGGCGCAGAGCGCGGTGATTTGACTGGCAGCTTGCGGCCTCGTGCAAAGAGGGCTTCCTCGCTCGTTGGAACTTTTCCTGTGCCGCGTCGTAAATGACTGGAGATACAGACCGGCACAGTGCCTGTCTCACGATCGCAAAACGTTCTACTAACTCCGACGCAAAATATTCAGAAAAGGTAACTTCGCGTCCTGAGAATAGAGGATCGAAAGGATCGGGAGATGATCGGGTGATGTTGTTTTCGCAGGCACGGTGCGTGCGGCAGACATCTCGGGCGACATTGACGCGATCTGGCGCCGAGTCGAGACTAGAAAGCGAGGCTTATCCATATGAGCTCTTATCCTCCTCCTCCACCACCCGGGCCCGGCGTCGGTCACCGGCTCGATGAAGCGATCGAGCTTATCGAGATGGAACTGCGGCATGCGATCGCCTATGTAAACGACGCGGTGGTGCCGCAGGTGCGCAGCGAATCAATTTCCGCAATGCGCAAATTGTCAGACAAGCTGAGGAACCTGGCAGACAAGATGGACCAGCAGCAAAGAGGCCCGCGCGGCTGATGCGACTGCTCACTCCCCCGAGCACGTTGCGAATTTGCTGGTTGGCCGGGCTTTTGACGGCGACGTTAATTGTTACCGGATGCGGCCACAAAAAGGCGCGGGTCACGCCGACCGCTACAGCACCGCCGGTCTATACGCCACCGACGAGAAGGCCGAGTCCCGAGCCGCCCGCACGGGGATCGATTCCCGTCACACGGGTGCCGGAGGGCGGGATCAGTGCCGAAGACAAGGAGTTCATCCTTTCGCACCGGCCAATTTACACCGAACAAGGCAAGGCTACCTGGTATACCGCCGCAAAAGGGCGAAAAGCCGCGAACGGGCAATTGTTTAGCGACGAAGCGCTGACGGCGGCGCATCGCACCTTGCCCATGGGGTCGCTGATCGTGGTGACAAATCTGAAGACCCGTCAGGCATCGGCGATGAGGATCAGCGATCGCGGTCCGTTTGTGACGACAGCGATTCTGGATCTCACAAAGGCATCGGCTCAATCGATCGGGATCTGGCCGGGGTCAGCGCAGGTGCGCATCGATGTGTACGAGACTCCGAAGCCGATGGGTTCAGGTGGACGATGGTGCGTGCAGATCGGGCCGTTTACGAGCGAGCGTCGAGCAATCCGGTTCAAGGGAAAACTGATCGATGATTATCCGGGCTCTCGCGTTATTGAGTTCCCAGGGGAAAAGAGCTATTGGGTGCGCATCCGGCCTGCAGGCGATGATCGCGAGCAGGCGGAAGAGATGGCGCGGCGAATGAGGCCGGATGAAGGTGTAGCGTATCTGACGCGGCTCGACTAGCAGGATCTGAAAGCGGAGAGGCGGTTAGTGGCCTAATCTGCTTCGAGCGGTGAACTTTGGGGGCAGCTATTCGCTGTAGCGCTTCGCCTGGTACCGATTGACGACGACCTTGCGTGGAGGATAGACAACGGTGGGCCAGTGTTTCTCCGGAGCCCATTTTCCGCTCGTGTCTTCAACTCCAACCGTCTGACCGCAGGTTTCGCAGGGATACACTCCCCAACCCGCACGGCTACGGCTGTTGTTGAGTAGCTGCTGGGTCTCTTCGCTAAGTTTTCCTTCGCATGGCTTTGTAAGTATCGCCATAATCCTCTTCTCTGGCCCTTTTTTCGTGATCTATGGCCCGTTATTGGTGAAGTAGATTGTTGGGGTCGATCAACGAGCGGCTGCCCGCTTCAGGCTGGGGGAGGGAATACCTTCTTCGAAGCCCTATTGATACTTAGATGCGTGGAAATGCCGAAGGAAGCAGCGATACCAGACGAAACTCACGCCGATGGAACTATTAGCCGGGGCATACCCGCGTAAATCGCTTGTCACCAGCGAGCTTACCGGCAATGAACTACTCCGGCGCGGGGTAGTAGGGCAGCTTGTCGTTGGTTTCGTTGGCGCGCTTCACGGTGACGTCGTCAAAAAGGAGCGCGGGGGCGAGAACGGTTTCGGGAACTTCGGTGGCGTAATTGGCGACCCAGAGGTTCTGGCCGGCAGCGACGACTCCGGATCGGAGGGCGCGCTGATCGAGATCGTCGAGGATAGCTCCGCGAACCAGCGTGCGCTTGCCATCGAGGTCGATGCGGTAGAGCAGGCGGGGCGTGTTCTCCGTGCCCAGGGTTGCGACGTAGTAGACGGATTTGAGGCCGCGGTCTTTGGCAAGCTGAATCAGTCTGTTGTTCAGCTCTTCGTCGGAGAGGCCTTGCTGGGCGGTGATCTTTAGAACTCCGATGGCTGGACGGGCAGGACCTGTGATGCCGGCGCGAGCGTGACCGTTAGATTCAGGGAAGTCGCGCACAGGCGTGCGGCCAATGAGGTAATTCTGCAGGTGTCCGTCGGAGACAAGCTGGACAGTCTGCGCGGGGACGGCTTCATCATCGACCGAGTAGGAGCCGACGAGGTACTTGCCTTCCCAGCTTTTGAGTGCGGGGTCGTCGACGACGGAGAGGAAGTCTGGCATGATGCGGGCCTTGTAGCTTGACGCAAAAGGACCGTTGGTGCGGGCTTCGGTACCCAGCTTGGGGCGCGTTGCGGTGACCCCAGAGGCAAGAAGAGCGTGCAGCGTGTCTGCGCTGGCATCGGCAGAGAGAAGCACGGGCCCGTGATACTCCTCTTCGACGATAGGTGCCTTCCGGAGATCGCTGAGCGAGGTGATGAGCGTGACCGCGTGTTTGTGGAACTCCTCGGGGCTGTCGAGGTCGGCGAGAGAAATACCGCTGGTTCCATAGGAGCGATCGAGATGCATACCGTCATCGGCCTGCGTGCCCACGCCGATCGATTCGGAGTAGCTGCCGGAGGATTTACGGACAATCGCTCCTTCGCTGGAGGCGATCCACGTGGTGGTGACCCGTGCGTGGAAGGCAGCGGTGGAGTACTGGATCTGCTGCTGGCTCGCATTGACCGATGCATCGGTTCGGTAGATTCCGCTGTCGCGAGCGACGCGTTCGGACCAGGCATTCTCGTCCACTGCAAGCGTGAGTGGATCTGCGAGCGAGACGATGGGCTTGGCTTTGCTGAAATCGTCGGCTTGCGGCGGCGTTTGCACCTGCTTGAGCTCAGCCTGCTTCTGAGCGTAGGCGGCAAGAGCGGCTTTATAAGCCTGATCGGTCCCGGACCAGAGCGCGGAACGGAGCGCTATGGGGTCGTCCTCGATGGAGGCGAGCTGAATTGCACCGTCGCCACGCGGACCGGAGTTGTCGGTCTTGTAGTCGCCGACGCGGACGCTGATTCGGGCGATGCGGGCGTGGCCGTGATGCGAACCCTCCGTGTCGCCGAACGCCGCCCGAGTTTCGAAGTCCTGCACGTCTTCGAGCCGGTACTCGATGAAATACGGCTTCTCGAAGCCGGGCAGCTGGAGGTGCGTCATGCTGCGATCGAGCTCGTCGAGCATGGCCTTGAGGACCGGATCTTTTTCAGCATCAGCCCGCGTAGCCTGCGCGGATAATTGCGGCGCGATGGCTGAGAAAGAGAGAATTCCTACTCCGATGATTGCTGACAGATGACGAGCGAAGTTCATTGGCCCTCCTTCGTTGCCGGCGTCGACGGCGCGCCTGGGATGGAGAGGATGGGCGGACGCTGCGTGCCCTGCTGCTGGCGCTGCGTTTCGATTTCGCTGACGAGCATCGCGGGAGCAACTGCGCTGACCGGGACGGTGCCGGACTCGGCTCCGCATTCGCCGTTGAAGACCTCGCTTTTATCGCTTGTGGCGAGAATGCGCTTCATGGCGGCCAGCGGTGTGCCGACGATGCTGACCCCACGAACGAGTTCATCCGGGCGGCCATCGACGTAGACCCGCCAGACGACGAGCGGAATAACCTGGAAGGCCTGCGGCGCGCTTCGCGTTGTGACAGCAAAGCCCGAGGAGATGTCTTCGAAGTAGAGGCCGTAAGGTTTGCCCTGCTTCTTCGCCTCCTCGATCAATCTCTTCCGGAGTTCTCCCTCCTGGACTGAGTTCGTCGAAGTCACGATGAGATTGCCCTGGCGACCAGTGGGCATGCGTCCTGTCTGGCCGCGGCCATGGCCGTTGGAATCGGCAAAGCTGGCGATGGGCAGTCGCGACATCAGGAAGGTTTTGAGGATGCCGTTCTGGATGAGGTCGACGCGACGGGCTTTCTGGCCCTCGTCGTCGAAAGAGTAGGTCCCGCTTAGCCGCGTCTTGTTAAAGGTGCTTACCGTGGGATCGTCAGAGACGGAGAGGAATGGCGGCAACACTTCCTTGTTGAGTTCCTTGGTGAAGGTCTGGCCTTCTTCCTCGCCGCGCTGGCGCTGACCTTCGAGACGATGTCCGAGAACCTCGTGGAAGAAGACCGCAGAGGCGCGTCCGGAGAGGATCGCGGGGCCATCGAACGGCTCCGTTACAGGCGCTTTGCGAAGTGCTTCGAGGCTCTTGCCGAGTTCGCGTACGCCGGCTTCCATTTGCGATTGAGAAGGAAGACCGTCGGGGGTTTCAGCTTCGAATGTCTGGCCGCGGAAGAGGTCCATGCCGTCCTCGGCACGGGTCACGGCGAAGATAACCACGCGCGCCTGCTGACGGGGAGAGACGATGCGCGATCCTTCAGAGGATGCGTAATAGTCAGTCTGGCTCTGGACTGTGAGCACGGCGATGTTCTGGTAGACATCGGGGAACTCACGGAAGACCAGGCTGAGCGACTTGATACGCTGCTCCCACGCGCTGCGGTCAATCGCGATCGTGGGGGCGGGCGCGGAGACGGACACCTGCGGAGGTTCCTTGCTGAAGTCGGGCGACGAGTCTTCTTCTTTCGCGCGAACCTGTGCTTCAGTTTTGACGCGAAGGTAGTTGTCTAGCGCGGTGCCGTAACCGGCGTTGGTCGCTAGCCACAGAGTGCGGGCGAGGGCAGTGCGGTCGTCGCCGAGGGGCATTTGAAGACTGTTGACTGCCGAAGCGCGATGGTTGCCGTGCGTGTTGTCAAGCTTGGGATCGCCGATGCGGACCTGCACGTCGGCTACACGAACATGGCTGGTGTTGCTGTCGGCGAGGGCGCCATATTGCGCGCGGATGCTGACGGTGTTCGCATCGCTTATCGAGTAGCTGATGAAATAGGGTGGTAGCTGTTTGTCGCCGTCTTTCTGGTTTGGGCCGGATTGACTCGTTGTGGGCTTGCCGAGTGATGTGAACGCACGCTGGAGTTCGCTCGTCATGGTGTCGAGCAGCACGGGCCCTACGGTTGTTGCGCCTTTCTCCGCGGCGTGCACTCTGGCTCCGGGCTGCGCAGATGCACCGGATATTGCGAGCGCAGTAGATAAAAGGAATGCAGCAAGCAGACGGAGACTGGCGGGTTGGCGGCGGGGCCCCGAAAGAGGGCAGGACTTCTCAGCTGTGAACATCGATAAACTTGATTGTCTCAAATTCCTGATTCTTCCGAGGGAAATCTGGTGAGTTGGCTTCGTCGCACCGTGTTCGCAGGTACCGTAGGCGTTTTACTCGTCGTCAGCGGCGTTGGGCTGCGCGCGCAAACGGGCAAAGGGAAACTGGCGCCGGAGAACGAACTACAGCAGGTGCAGGAGAAGCAGGCCCCGCATTCGGAGCAGGCATATTCCCTGCCTCCAGAGAAACTTGCGCAGGCGAAGGCGCTCAACAGGATCCGGGTATGGGTGGCGATTGCCGGGTCAGTGTGGGATCTCATCGTGCTGTGGGCCTTGCTGGCTTCGGGTACGGCTACGCGGTTAGACGTGTGGACAAGGGAAACGCTCAAGCCGAGATGGGTGCAGGGAATCGGGTACTTCGCGATTGTGTTGGCGGTCCTTGCAGTGGCGGATCTTCCGCTTGGGATAATTGCGCACAGGGCTAGCCTGAAGTACCACGTCAGCGTTCAGGCTTGGGGGCCGTGGTTTGCCGACAACGCGAAGGGCTTGGGGGTATCGCTGGCGATCGGCGTACCGGTCGCGCTTTTCCTGAACTGGGTGGTGCGGAAGTCGCCGCGGCGCTATTGGATGTGGGTGTGGCTTGTCTCATTCCCGCTGGTACTGATCGGGGTGTTCCTGGAGCCGCTGGTGATCGATCCGATATTCAATAAATACTCGCCGCTCGAGGCGACTCATCCAGCACTCGTTGCCAGGCTGGAGAAGGTGGTGGAGCGTACCGGAACGAAGATTCCGCCAAGCCGGATGTTTTTGATGAAAGCCAGCGAGAAGAGCAACGGAATCAATGCGTACGTGACCGGGATCGGCTCGAGCAAGCGCTTTGTGATGTGGGATACGACGATGGATCGGATGCCGGATGACGAGATCATGTTCATCTTCGGGCACGAGAGCGGGCATTATGTGCTGAACCACATTCCAAAAGGACTGACGCTGATGATGGTGGGACTCGGCTTCATGTTTTGGGTCTGTGCGCACCTCGCAGAGGCTATGGTGCGCCGCTTCGGGGAGCGCTGGAAAGTGAGCTCGATGGCCAGTCGGACGGGATTCCTTGTCCTGTTCTTTGCATTTTCGATCGGGAACTTCGTATCGACGCCCGTGGCCAACACCGTGAGCCGGCACTTCGAGCACGAGGCGGATGTGTACGGGCAGGAGGCGATTCATGGGCTGGTCATTGACCCGCAAAAGACGGCGGTATCGGGATTCAACCACATGGGGGAGGCCTGGCTGGAGGATCCTGCGCCGCATGCGTTTGTGGAGTTCTGGCTGGGAAGCCACCCGTCAGTGCAGAAGCGGGCGAACTTCGCGGAGCACTACGATCCGTGGGCGAATGGGGGACGGGCTGAGTTTTTTGAAAAGTAGAATGCGAGCGGGATTTACATTGCAGCGGCCTGTGCTTAGAATGCGGTCCACGTCCCCTTTCAGAATTGCTGAGTTGAAGAAAGGACACGCATGGGACATCTTCCCGAACAGGGCATCAACCACACGAATCTCTTGCGCGTTTGCCTACTGAGCTTGATGGTTCTGACCGCCGGCTCGATGTCAGGATGTTTTGGCACGATTACGGGAGGTTCCTCGGAGGCCCTCAAGCTTGAAACCGCGATGCATCAGCAGATGGCGCGAGGCGATGTGGCGGGAATCTACAACGATGCCGATCAGCGATATCGCAACGCTGTAAGCCGCGAAAAGTCCGATGCCCTGTACATCTCCATCGTGCGCAAACTCGGGGTTCCTCTCGACTGCAAACAGGGTGGATCAATGATGCAGGTCGGAACAATGGGCACGACAATCCGTTCGGAGTGCGAGACGAGATTCTCGAAGGACGCCAATGCCAAGGAGACATTTGTTTGGGTAAAGGCGAAGGATCGCTATCGGCTCATGGGGTACAACATTGTTTCCAATGATTTGATAACGCGGTAATTGCGACAGGAGCCGGTGGATTGAACTGGAGGAGCGTCGCGTCGAAACCAGAAATCCCATAGGATAGAAGTAGTCATGGTTGCGGCTTCCCTGATTCCTCCGTTATTTGCGAAGGCTGCGGGCTCGGTGCTCGTTGCGGGGGCCGGAGCTGTCGCGGTCATCATCTGGCGGCTCCGGGAGACGCGGACCGCTGTTTCCCTCAGGAAGATCATCATTCCGCCGCTGGGAATGGCCACAGGCTTCTCAATGTTTTTAGACGCGGCTTTCCGGGTGCCATGGACGTGGGCGCTGACCGCTTTCCTGACGGGAGCGCTGGTTCTGGCCTGGCCGTTACTACTGACCACCCGCCTGGAGCGCCAGGGCGAGACGGTGAGGATGAAGCGGTCGAGTGCGTTCCTGCTTGTAATCCTTGTGCTGGCGGCTGTGCGATTTCTTGCACGCGGCTATTTCGACCGCATCCTGACAGCGCCGCAGACCGCGGGCGTTTTCTTTATCCTTGCGTTCGGAATGATCCTGATCTGGCGCGCGAAGATGCTGGTGGACTACAGGCGGCTTACGGCAGGTCTGCAGACGAGAGCTGCCTGAACCAATACTCTCGACACTTTCACACTCGGAGAACTGAAAGATGCAATTCTTAACGCTGTCGCGCCGGCGGATAGATGCGTTCCCGGCGGAAGCATTCACACCTCAGTTAATCGCTCAGGAAGGCCAGCGCGTGAAAGAGTTGTACGCGACCGGCATGTTGCGGCAGATCTGGAAACGCGGCGACACGCCCGGCGCGGCGATTATCTGGGAGGCTGGCAGCGAAGCCGAGGTGCGCGATGCGGTTGCGACTTTGCCCATCTACAAGGCTGGAATGCTGGAGCTGAGCGCGATTCTGCCGCTTGAACCTTATGCGGGGTTCGGCCCATCAAAATAGAGCCGGATCGCAAATTTGCGGGATAAAATCCTGTCTTTTCCTCATTCCACGAGAGCCTTCAGCAGGTCGTACACTGTAGCTTCGTTGCTTTCGCTCGAAAGGAGCTTTCTTTTTTATGGCTTATCCCGCGAATTATCGCTACACGAAAGAACACGAGTGGATCTCGCTAGACGGGAAGATCGGGACTATTGGCATCACGGATTACGCGCAAAACTCGCTCGGTGACATTGTGTATGTCGATGTGCCGAAGGTGGGCGATTCCGTGACGGCGAACAATTCGTTTGGCTCGGTGGAAAGCGTGAAGGCGGTGAGCGATTTGTTCTCGCCGGTGAGCGGAACCGTGACGGCCATTAACGAGGAATTGAAGACCTCACCGGACAAGATCAACGAAGCTCCGCACGAAGCGTGGATTATCAAGGTGGAACTGTCCGATCCCTCTGATTTTGAGAAGCTGCTGGATTCGGCGGCGTACGAGAAGTTTGTTTCCGAAGAAACGGGCGCGTAAGCGCTACAACTGCTAGCTTCTAGCAGCTAGCTTTCGTCTTTTGCAGCACCATGGTTCGTATCACCCGCTTCTGGCTAAGGCCCGGAAGCTAGAGGCTAGTAGCTCACATGCGTTATCTACCCAAATCTCCCGCTGAGCGCCAGCAGATGTTGAAGGCTATCGGCGCGAAGGCGATTGACGATCTGTTTGCAATTATTCCGGCGGAGTACAGGCTTACGCGCGATCTCGACGTTCCGCGCCAACAGGGCGAGAGCGAGATCGTTTCGTATTTCAAAGCCGCAGGGCAGAAGAACGCGACCGACTATGCGAGCTTTCTGGGTGCCGGTTGCTATCGGCATTACCGGCCAGTGGTGATCGATTCACTCGTACAGCGGGGCGAGTTCTTGACGAGCTACACGCCGTACCAGGCGGAGATCACGCAGGGAACGCTCCAGGCGATCTTCGAGTTTCAGACGATGATTGCCGAGTTGACCGGCATGGATGTAGCGAACGCCAGCATGTACGACGGGTCAACAGGCGCGGCCGAAGCTGTGCTGATGGCCATGCGCGTGACCGGGCGGCAGAAAGCGGTGGTCGCGTCGACAGTACATCCCGAGTATCGCGAGGTGCTGCAGACATACCTGCGCTATCGCGATCTGCCGACTGCTGAGATCGGCTACGTTCCGGACACAGGGCGTGTGGACCTGGATGCGCTGGCCGCTGCGGTGACGGATGAGACGGCGGCAGTGCTGGTGCAGAGCCCGAATTTCTTCGGAGTTATCGAGGACATTCCGGCGATTGCTGAGATTGCACACAAGAAGGGCGCTCTGCTGATTGTTTCGATTGCCGAGGCAGTTTCGCTGGGAATCGTGCGGCCTCCCGTTGAGGCGGACATCGTCAGCATGGAGGCCCAATCGTTTGGAGTTGCCCTGAGCTACGGCGGGCCGTTCTGCGGAGTGATCGCAGCGAAGGAGCAGTATCTCCGGCAAATGCCAGGGCGGCTTGCTGGACAGACCGTGGATGGAAACGGCAATCGCGGATTTGTGCTGACGCTATCCACGCGCGAGCAGCATATCCGCCGCGAGAAAGCGACTTCAAATATCTGTACGAATCAGGCGCTGGTGGCTCTGATGGCGACGATCTTCCTGACGGTATACGGGAAGGAGGGGATTCGCGAACTGGCGGAACACAATCTGGCGAAAGCTCATTATGCCGCGTCGGCGCTCAGCGCGGGTGCAGGGGTAAAGCTTCTTTTTGGTGCCTCGCCGCGATTCCATGAATTTGTGCTGCAGACTGAGGAATCGGCGGCGCAGTGGACTCAGCGCCTATTGGACGAGAAGATCGTGGGCGGCCTGGATCTGAGCCGCTGGTATCCGGAGTTGAAGAACGCAACCCTGTGGTGCGCGACGGAAGTGACTGCGCGGGAAACGATCGATCAAGCGGCAAAGGTGCTGGCTGCAGCGCCGGTGGAGGCGTAGGGATGGCAGCGACAGTGGAACAGATTGAAAGAAAGATCTTGGGAAAAGTTCGCCCGCATCAAACGCAGAACGAGGGGCTGGTATTTGAGAAATCCGCTCCCGGAAAGCGCGGCTACAAGCTGCCGCCGCTCGACGTACCTGAGGTCGACGCGAAGGCGGAGCTCGGCGCTGCCTACCGTGAAGACAAAGCCGGACTGCCTGAGCTGAGCGAGATTGAAATCATCCGCCACTTCACCAGGCTCTCGACTTGGAACTACGCCATCGACCTGGGCATGTATCCGCTGGGCTCGTGCACGATGAAGTACAACCCGCGCGTGAATGAGTTCGTGGCGCGTATCGAGGGGCTCGCGGAGGCGCATCCCTATCGGCCGGAGTCGCTGGCGCAGGGGATCCTCGAAGTGATCGATCTCCTTCAACGCTGCCTCATCGAAATCACCGGGATGGATACGATCACATTGCAGCCGGCGGCGGGTGCGCATGGTGAGTTCACCGGCATCCTGCTGGTGCGGGCATGGCATGAGTCTCGTGGGAATGCGCGGAGAAAGATCATTATTCCCGACTCTGCGCACGGGACCAATCCGGCGACTGCAGCCATCTGCGGATACCAGGTCGAGAATCTCAAATCGAACCCGCAGGGTGGAATTGATCTGGAAGCGCTCGAGCGGCAGGTGGATGAAGATACCGCGGCGCTGATGCTGACCAATCCATCGACCCTCGGCGTTTTCGAGAACGAGATACACAAAATTGCCGACATCCTGCACGCCAAGGGCGCTCTGCTCTATATGGATGGCGCGAACATGAATGCGCTTGTGGGCAAGGTGCGGCCCGGCGACTTCGGTGTGGACGTGATGCACCTGAACCTGCACAAGACCTTTTCGACGCCTCATGGCGGCGGAGGTCCCGGGTCCGGGCCGGTGGCTTGCAAGAAGTTCCTGGAGCCGTTTCTGCCTACGCCTGTCTTGTTGAAGAAGGACGGAAATCTGCACTGGGAGTACGACCGGCCGCAGTCGGTGGGTAGAGTGCGGGCGTTCTATGGCAATACCGGCATGTTCATTCGCGCGCTGGCATACATTCTGGCGAATGGGCCGGATGGCTTGCGGCAGACGACGGAAGACGCGGTGCTCAACGCGAATTACATCCGCAAGAACCTCGAAGATCTCTACGACCTGCCATACAAGACACCATCGATGCACGAGGTCGTCTTCAGCGATAAACGGCAGGCGGCAAAGGGCGTCAAAACGGGGGACATTGCCAAGCGGCTGATCGACTATGGATTCCACCCGTATACGGTCAGCTTCCCGCTGATCGTGCATGGTGCGCTGATGATCGAGCCAACCGAAAGCGAGTCGCTGGAGGAGCTGGATCTCTTCATCGAAGCCATGCGTTCCATCGCCAAAGAAGTAGAGGAGACGCCGGAACTGGTGAAATCGGCGCCGCACTCGACCCGTGTATCCCGACTGGATGAGGTGCAGGCGGCGCGGAAGCCTGTGCTCCGCTGGCGTCCCGAGTCCAAGTAATTGCCCCGAAGGTGCCAGAGCTAAGTTGAACCCGGTGTGCGGATAGCGCAATTTCATGCTTTTCCGCATGCTGCACAGGTAACTGTCCGCGAGTGACTTCCTACCCTTCCCGAGTTACTCCAAGAGCCCTGTAAACAGCCGCTATCTTGCATATTTTCATTGCTTTCGATTCCGACAAAATCAGATAATCAGATTCTTCCAAGGGCGTTGTAAAGAAATGCGCTTTTGATTCCGTCGCAGCGGAGAACATGGCGCGGTACCAGGTTCAGGACGTGGCCGGTGGAGCAGTATCCGTGGGGAAGACCGGTGCAATTTCTCGGGCAAGAGTGCAAGGTTTCGAAGAGAAGCCTGTCAAGCGAACGAACGCGGCAGGGAGGTCTACCGTTTATGAAGCTGTTTCGAAATGAAGAAGGACAAACGCTGGTATTCACGGCGGCAGCGATGGCAGTGCTACTGGGCTTCACGGCACTTGCCCTGGACATAAGCGTTATGTTTCGGGCCAAGCGCCGGCTGCAGATCGCCGCTGATGCCGCTGCCACGGCGGCTGCGATGGATTACTACTACACTGTGTCGACGACCTCCGCGACGACTCACGGAAAGAACGCGTCATCTGCGAATGGAGTAACGGACGGCACTGGCGGAAATACAGTTCAGGTAGCGTGCGCGCCCACTGTCGGCCCCCACAAAGCTGCGCTTTGCAATGGGTATTTCGAAGCCGTGGTCACCCAGCCGAACCCAACCTCATTTATGGGCATGTTTGGACGAACTTCGATGAATGTGTCGGCGCGTGCTGTAGCCGCGAGCGTTACGACCATCTCTTGCTTCTGGTTGATGAACCCCACCGGGACGGACTTCAGCCTGCAGGGTGCTGCGAAGATCAATCCGACCGGCGGCACTGCGTGTGGCATTTACGCAAATTCCAATTCGTCAGATGCCGTAAAAGTCACCGGGCAGGGCAATTCCATCAATGTCGCATACGTGCAGACCCAGGGAGGAATAACAGGGTCTGGACAATTGCTGGATTCAAACAATAACAAGGTCCCTACGGAGACGAATTCACCGCCTCAGAACTTTCCGTCGCAATATCAGAACCTGACGGCTCCGAACCCGGCGAGCATGACGTGCAAGGCCCCGAGCGGCGCAAGCAAGAATATTCAAGGTACGAGTTACAAGTACCTCACGGCAGCGGATGTTTCCGGAATGGGCGCGGGCGGACTTTGCTTCAGCGGCAATGTCCTGATCGATGGAAATGGATCGACGCTGAATCTTCCTGCCGGTCTTTACGCCTTTAGTGGCAACGTGACCATTGGCGACAACGTGGTCGGACCGCCAGCCTGGGATCCCGGAACTGGATCGGGTCCACCCCCGCAGGATGGTGTGACATTTGACGTCTACAGTGGCGCGTTATCGGTCACCTCAACAACCAACGTCAAGCTGCATGCTCCAACTCAAGGAACCTACAACGGCGTTCTTCTGCTTGCACCGGACTCAGCTCAACCTCAAGATGCTGCCTGCAACAAGAGTACGTGGGACATTCAGTGGGGTTCAGCACAGGGCATTTTCGATGGTTTGATCGACGCTCCCTGTGTGAATTTAACTCTGCAGGATCAGGGCGGAAGTGCCTTAGTATCAGGCCTGATCGTGGGGCAACTTACGCTCAAGACAGGTACATTGCAAGTCACGAACTATGGTGCAGAGCACCCAACATCGCCTCTCAAGTCGATCGCGCTGGTCGAGTAGGTGAAGAAGCCGATGAGACACACTGACATTTTGAAATCGCGAATGCGCCAGATCGTTCGCGATGAATTCGAGGCTGGACAGGCATTAGTCGAAACGGCTTTTACCATGTCGCTTTTGATCGTGATGCTGCTGGGAGCAGTTCAGATGGGGCTGCTTTCGTATGCGGCAATCGAAGTGGCAAATTCTGCGAAAGCAGCTGCCCAGTATGGAGCGCAAAACCCAGGGACCTCAGTCGACTCGGCTACTATGCAGACGTTAGCGGTGAATGAAGCGAAAGATTACGGCATAAATTTGAATACGCCGATCAGTGTCACTCATGCGTCCGGTTGTGCCAAAGCCGGATCAGTTACCTCGGGCACCGCAGGCTGCACTGCAGGTGGGGGGTATGTTGTCCAAACCATCACCGTGTCTACATCTGCAACCGTCACTCCTCTGATTCGCCTTCCTGGACTTGGCCCCACTTTTACCGTCTACGGCAGTGCAGTTCAGGAGGTGCTGTTTTGAAAAGTTTTCGCGGCAGCTTTTTTGCCAAAGCCGGAGGATCTCAAGAGGAGGGATCAACTCTGGTAGAAATGGCTATCGCCTCAACGCTTTTTCTTGCAGTTTTGTTCGGAATCATTCAAGCGTGCTGGGCAGTGTACGCATATAACTTTGTGAATGCGGCGGCACGCGAGGCCGCCCGGTACGCAATTGTGCGGGGAAACACCTATTCAGGCACGAATTGTGCCAGCCCGGGATTTGCCACCTGTGTTGCCCAAGCGGGCAGCACTGGCGATATTGCACAGTTCGTGAGGAACTTCGCATATCCCGGTATCGATTCTTCGCTAATTACAACTACGACGACTTGGCCAGGCACCGTCTCGCCTTCAGCCTGCCCAGGCGTAGCGCCATGTAACAATCCCGGCAACCTGGTGCAGGTTGTTGTTTCTTATCCCTATTCCTTCCACATACCTTTCGTTCCGAGTGCTAGCTTCACCATGGCGAGCACCTCACAACTTGTCATTTCGCAATAGGCTCGAACGTTTCTGTCGGGGCGCGGCTTGGCACGGTGCATTCTTTACAGGTAATATGCCTTGAGTAATCTGTATCTTATTGATTTTCTTTACACATCGTAACCTCCCGTAAGTCCCTCAGTAATTAACCTATTAGTGGCATTGCTGCTTCTCATCCGAGAGAGCATTCTCGTCTACATAAAGACGTGTCTCGTCGAGAAGGGCCCAAATCCTCATTGGACCTAAGTAATTCGAGCGAGACCGGAAGCTGCGGAAAGTCTGATCGGCTGACGTCTGCCGCTCGGAATCCACAGTGCGCGAAGCGATGGGGTTGAGCTGTACGGGTGCACTGGAGGTTTGCATGGGGCTTACGAGAGTCTCCCTTTTGAGACGGGTGCTTGAGGAACAGGGACAGACCCTGGTCATGACCGTCTTTTGCATGGCGGTTCTGCTTGGAGCGTTGGGATTGGCCGTGGACGTTGGCGTCCTGCTGCACACGCGGCGCCAGATGCAGGCCGCAGCCGATGCCGCCGCGATGGCCGGCGCGACCGAACTGTTCTACAACGGCAACAACTATACGAACATCAAGGCAAAGGCCACGACGGCAGCCCAGGACAACCTGTCGAATGCCGGAAAAACAATCAATGTTGATTTGACGGTCTCGCCCACCCTCAACCCTGGCGGTGTTTCATGTCCATCCTGCGTTCAGGTCGCCGTATCGACTCCCAACCCGACCATCTTCATGTCGACGGTGAACCAGTGGATGTTCAAGGCCACCGACTTCAACACGATCAACGTGTCGGCGATGGCGACGGCAGGTGCACCGGGGACGTCGAAGTACTGCATGTACGTGATGGATCCAGATGATCCTGACACGCTCTGGATTCAAGGCGCAGGAAAAATCAATGCACCGGGCTGCGGGGTGTACGTCAATTCAGATAAAGATTCTGCGCTTTGTGTAACGGGCAGCGCGGGCAAATCGACGGTCTCGAATATCGACGTGGTGGGCGCGCAAGATGGCAAGGGAAACTGCAAAGGAGATCCCGGCGCTCCCGTGAACACCGGAGTGAAGCCGCAAACCCCTGCAATTGCCAATCAGGGATTGCCTGACCACCCGGAAGACAATTGCAACAGCGGCAACACCTTCGATTTGACCGCATCGGGTGGAACACTAAGCGGGGACCTCCGGTCCTCTCCCCAAACAGCCGGTTACAAGAATTACGTGTGCTTCAAAAACCAGACTTGCACGAAGGGCAAAAAGCCGACGTGTACAGACGCACCGGTGGATCTCGGCGGTGGGACCACGACGCAACTGGGTCCGGGCATTTATGTTTTCGAAACAGGTGTGACGGTGAGTGGCAACACCACTGTGGGTACCGGGAACAATTCAAAGACTAATCCGCAAACCAATGCGAACGGTGGCGCCACAATCGTGGTAACCGGAACCGGGGCCTTTGATAGCTCCACTGCTAGCAACTTCAGCATCTGGGCTCCCGCTGAGACTGGCTATGCCTACAACGCGGTCGCGATTTACCAGCCGTCGGCCGATACGCAAGACATGATGCTGCAGTTTGGAAGCAGCAGTTCCTACTTCAATGGTGCCATCTATGCCCCTACCACCTCCGTTACCCTGCATGATCAAGGTGGCGCCGTTAATGCCACGGACTTGATTGTTGGCTCCATTCATGTGAACGGGACTGTGAATCTCACGAACTACAGCTCGTTCAATCCTCTAACCACGCCGTTCAAGAAAATCACGCTGGTGGAGTAGGGAATAGGAGCCGAGATGATTACAAGAATCCTAAGCAATAAGAAGCTGATCGCGGGTTTGCACGGTGAAGAAGGCTCCGCGCTTGTGGAACTCACGCTATCGTTACCTTTCCTTTGCATCATGCTGCTGGGTGCGGCGGAGTTTGCAAGGTTGGCATACGCCTCAATCGAGGTTACAAACGCGGCTCATTCAGCTGCCGTATACGCGGCTTCGGGTACCAGCGAACTGGGGGATACACCTGGCATCAAGAATGCCGCGGGAACGGATTCGCCGAACTTGGTTGGAACCAGCAAGCTCACCGTCGACGATCCGACCATTTCGTGTCAATGCTCTGACGGGACAGGCATTTCCTGCGATGACAACAAGACCTGTTTCGAGAGTCATACAGGTCTGATCAGGACCGTGACTGTGACAACGCAATCGACATTTTCGCCGATGGTCAGTCTTCCGGGCTGGAAGCCCACCTTTACCCTGCAGGGGAAATCGAGCCAGGTGGTCTCGAACTGATGAAGAGAATCGTTCTGAGTATTGCCAACCATGCTCGCCGAGGTAGCGCGGCAACTTTCAACGATGAGGGCGGATCACTGGTCGAGACAGCGATTTCCTGCCTCATTCTGATTCCGATCCTGTTTGGGATTATTCAGTTGTCGATCGCGCTTTATTGCCATCACTACGCCGCCGATGCCGCACGCGAGGCAACCCGCTTCGCCATTGTCCGGGGAGCGAACTGCTATACGTATCTCAATTCCAAGGCCTATTGTTCGCCTTCCAGTGCAGACTCGGACGGCGCGTCGGCGGTCGATATTGCGCAGTACGTAAAGACCCTTGGCTATCCCTATTCCGGGAGCGCGGTCACCACGGTGCAGTGGTGCAAAGCTCCGGCGCCTTGGAGCAGCTGCTCGACCGCCAAAGACAACTCTGTTGGGAATCAGGTTCAGGTGAAGGTCACATACTCCTATCCGCTGGTGATTCCTTACCTAAAGGCCAACACCCTGCTGATCGGCAGTACTTCGAGCATGACTATTGTTCAATGAACGGCACATCGGGCTATCGTGTGCACTCCGGGAGGGGTGACCGGAAGTCCTTTTGTCACTGAACAACGTGATGGATGCGTCGCACGCGCAGGTTACGTTACCTTACTCTGGTCTTTACATTCACTCCCATCCGAGTGCACTTAGGTAACAAAAAGTACCCTGTCTCCCCTTGTTTGCCACCTACTTACTTCCTAGAATTCACACACGTTCCGCTTTTTAGGGCTCTGCAGGAAATTCGCGAGTTGCGCTGTACGTTGGCGCGGATTCTTTGCGGGATGCGGAAGTCTCTTGAGTTAAATCCCGTAGTTGTGTGAAGGAAGTGCATGAGAATTCTTCGCGATGAAGATGGCCAAACGCTTGTGATGACGGCGCTTTGCGCAACAGTGCTGATCGGATTCATGGGACTGGCGGTCGATGTGGGAGCGGCATACCACGCGAAGCGCAACTTGCAGACGGCTGCGGATGACGCTGCGGTTGCCGCGGCGCTGAATTATCAATACGTTGTCAGCGGTGATCCAACAGCTGCCGCAAAGGCGGCTGCCGCCAAGAATGGCGTGGATGGCAGCTATGTGACCGTTCTCTCTTCGCCTACGACCGGATACCATCAGGGACTCGGGTTCTTCGAGGTTCGGGTGGTGCAGCCGCAGGTCGCGTTTCTTGCGGCTGTTCTCAAGATGCCACAGATCAGGGTTGGGGCAAGAGCAGTAGCGGGTGTCACGCCGGCTTCTTCGTGCATGTACGTCCTGAATACCAAGGATGCGGATGCATTCAAGGTCAAGGGCAATGCAACAGTCACCGCCAACGGCTGTGGGATACAAGTGAACTCGACCAATCCTTCCGCGTTCTGCGACGGCGGCAGTGCCACAATCGCCGCACCGTATGTGAGACTAGCCGGCGGTCAGGATACGGGGGGTGGATGTAATAAGGCACCCGGGGCGACCGTTTTTAGCGGATATCCAACTCAAAGTGACCCCTTTGGGAGCAAGAGCTTCCCGTCATTGAGCGATTGCAGCTCAAGCAACGGTGATCTCATCACGGTGAGCGGCTCGACTGCCATCACCAGCTCCACCTCGGGTCTGAACACTACCTACAAATCGTTCACCGCGGGAGATGGTACAACCTACAAACTGACGTGCCTAAACAACACTTCCAGCGGTGGCAGTCCCGTGGTACTCGACGGATCAACCACTCCGTTAGTGCTTGGCACGGCGGGGCAAGGGCAGATCTTCCTGTTCGAGAACGGGGTGACGATAAAGGGCAGCGTGACGGTGAACGGAACGATCGACAACTATCAAGGATCCTTCGACAATCAGAACGGCCAACTGAAGATCACCGCACCTGCCAGCAAGTCACTGACTTACAACAGCCTTGCAATTGTGCAGCCTGGGGACACGAATACAACTGGGAGTTGTCAGGACGGCAGTCTCAACAGCTACCAAGGCAGTTTCACTCCCCAGCCGACTTGTCTCCAGGTTCAATTCGGCACCACGGGCGAAGACCTCGACGGCTACATTTATGCGCCGAAATCTATCACTTACCTGCAAGACCAGGGTGGCGGCGTCACGGCGGGGGGTGTTATTTCACTGGACGTGTACATCAACAGCAAGCTGACGCTTAAGAACAGCTACAACAGCGTGCACGCCTCTACAACGCCGCTGTCAAAGGTTGCACTTGTCGAGTAACGGAGAAGAATGATGAAGATTAGAACGTTCAAAATTGCAAAGGCCTTAGCTTGCGATGGCGGCCAGGCTATGGTGGAAACGGCGATGACCCTGCCCTTGCTGGCATTGATGTTGCTCGGCGCATTCGAATTCTCACGTGTGGCGTACGCGGCGATTGAAGTGACCAACGCGGCCCGTGCAGCCGCGCAGTACGGCGCCATGAACGGGGGTGGGTTTCTTGATACCTCGGGGATGCTCGCTGCCGCCAATGCTGATGCAGGCAATCTGAGCGGCTTGAGCTGGGTGTCGGGATATCCGACCGTCGCCTGTTCCTGTAGCGGAACCGGAACGGCCAGCTGCCCGTCAGGTAAAAGCCCATCTGGCTGCACCAGTTCGCAATTGCTGGTCACCGTGGATGTCCAGCTGCAGTATCGGATTTCCTCGGTCTTGAAAGTGCCTGGATTTCCAACCAGCTACACGGTATACGGCGCTGCATCACAGGGAGTCCTACAGTAAGGAACCGCGATGAAGATGAAGCTTGATAGACACTTGCCTGGCGATCGTGTTCGAGCATTGCGCTTAACGGGAGCAGTGTGCAAAGGTCTGCTCCGGGAGGACGGTTCCTCGATGGTGGAGATGGGGCTGGCCGCGATTGTGGCGTTCCTGTTCCTGTTTGGAATCATCGAAACGTCCTATATGCTGTATTCGTATAACTATGTGTCGAACGCCGCACGCGATGCGACCCGCTACGCGGCGATACGTGGTCCGAACTCATGCAATGACGCCAATGTAACGCCGTTTCCGGACTGCGGCCTGAAACCTACCAAATTCTCCTCGACTACAGATCCAATGAACAATCCGCTTCTCGCCTATGTCGAGGGAATGGGATATCCCGGCTTGTCTGCGAACAATACCTCACTTGAAGTAAAGTATCTTGTCGCAACCAAGACGTCGGCTGGGCTGACAACCTGGGCTTACGATTCGAACTGTAGCAGCACGTCGGATGTTGATTCCAGCAGCAATGCATGCAACAACGTGGGGAATATGATCAACGTCAAAGTTGTCTATAACTTCCCTCTTACCATTCCGTTCTGGAAGAACGTAACCGTTCCGGTGGGAAGCACCTCGCAGATGATGATTTCTGAATAAGCTCAGCCAGACGGCCGGTGGGAGATCGAGTGTTCGGTGCCCGCGCCGTCGTTCTACGCTGCTGAGGTTGGCCCCTTCTCGTTGAGTTGGGGCCTTCGCTTTTGTGAATGGCAATTTGGGCGTGCGCCACACCATCTGTCGGTGATTCTCCACATTCCGGCCCTACAATTCACATGCACGATCGACTTCCTCGCGGCCGTACACTCAGGTAAGGCCATCCGGCCGACTTAGCTATGGCCACTCTCCCCGACCTTTCTGCTTCATCGATGGACGCCGGGCTTCCGGCGGCAATCGACGCCGAGAAGACGATTCTCGGCGCGATCCTCCTCGACAACTCGTTTCATTCCGAAGCCGCGGAGAAGCTGGAGGCGGACGACTTCTCACTCGACTCGCACAAGCGCATCTTCCTGCGCATGAGCGACTTGATGAATGAGCAGCGGGCGGTGGACATCGTCACGCTGTCGCACGAGCTGTCGCGCTACAAGGAGATCGAGTCGGTAGGCGGGGTGGCATACCTCGCGTCGCTGACGGAGGGCCTGCCGCTGCGGCCCGTGATCGAAGACTACATCCGAATCGTCAAGGACAAGAGCCTGCTGCGGCGGCTGATGCTGATCTGTTCGGCGGCGATTGCACGGGCCGCAGACCAGAGCGAGACGGCGCTGGAAGTGATCGGCGCGGCTGAGACAGCCCTGCTCGAAGTGAGCGAAAAGGGCGTCTCCGGTGGCCTGGTGGCGCTGGACAAGATCGTCGCCGACTCGTTCGGGTCGATCGACAATCTTTACAACAATAGCCGCTCTGTCACCGGGTTGGAGACCGACTTCACCAAGCTGGACGAGATGACCAGCGGACTGCAGAAGGGCGAGCTGGTAATTGTCGCGGCCCGTCCTTCGATGGGCAAGACGGCCTTCGCCATCAATATGGCGCAGAATGCGTCGGTGAATCACAACGCCACTGTGGCTGTGTTCAGCCTGGAAATGAGCAAGGAGTCGCTCTTGCGACGCATGCTGGCGTCGCAGGCCTGGGTCGACCAGCGCGCTCTTCAGACAGGCTTCATTCGCCGCGAGGATCACGACAAACTGGTTCGCGGGTTGGAGCAGCTGGTCGAATCGCGATTGTTCATCGATGATACGGCGGGCATTTCTCTTGCTGAAATGCGTGCCAAGGCGCGACGGCTCAGGCAGACCCTCGGCGGTCTGGACCTTGTAGTGGTGGACTACCTGCAATTGATGAGCGCGACACTGCCCAGTGCGGGCGGAAAGCGGTATGAAAATCGCACCCAGGAAGTTTCGGCAATTTCGCGAGGATTGAAGGCTCTGGCGAAAGAACTTGACGTCCCGGTGGTTGCATTGTCGCAGCTGTCGCGTGCCAGTGAGCGGCGCGGAGACGACAAGCGGCCCATGCTGAGCGATTTGCGCGAATCGGGTTCAATTGAGCAGGATGCTGACGTTGTGATGTTCATCCATCGCGAGGCCTACTATAACCGCGACGAGGAGATGAGCGAGTCCGACCGTGCCAAGTCGGAGATCATCATCGCGAAGCAGCGTAACGGCCCGACTGGGACTGTGCATCTGAACTTCATCTCGCGCTTTACGCGGTTTGAGAACGCCGACATGACTGCTGAAATATGAAGGGCAGCCTGAAACTCAGGGCTTTTTGAGGAGGACCAAGGCTACGCGGCCAGCGATATAGTCGGCAGGTCTGGAGCCCGGGGCAACCTTGATCAGCTTCGGCGGAGATTCGGCGCTTGCCGGACGAATGATTAGCTGATTTTCAAATGCGTCGACATACCGCATAGCCACGCGATTGCCATCGCGAATTGCATAGATATTCGGCTGGTCAGGATCGTACTGACGGAGCGAGCTGAAGTGACGGTCGATAACTGCGATGGCGCCGCTGTATTCAGGGCGGCTCATTGATCGAGCTTCCTCCCTATCGATGCGGGTGCCCACAAATCTACGCCATGATCGCCGCCATAAAGGTGTGAGTGGCGCGCGCGAGGGCATTTCTCCGTGGGGAATTGCCAGCCACAACTCGACGGCGTGAAGTCCTATGTCGGGTTCGAACAGCGCTGTGCTGTGCGAAACGACAGGAACTCTGACGTCATGGTTTTCACGCAGCGGGATCTGCCGGCCAAGAACGACCAAATCCTCTGCACCCAATTCCAGAGCGTGAAGCAAGCGATCGGCGGCTTTGGGCGATAGCTGACCGTGAGCTCCCAGGAACTTCCAAACGTGAGACTTGCTCAGGCCGCTTCGCCTCGCTAGTTCGGCCATGGTCAGATCGCCGCGCTGAATCCTGTGCAGGCACACTCTGCGAAAGACTTCGTACATCTGCGAGAAGTTCATCTTTCGAGCGTCCACTGGCACGAAACAGCAGAGCTGAGAATCGTTCGCTCTGAGGAAACTGATTTGGTGTGTTTTGCCTTCATTTCTGGGACTCGCTTGCTAACTGCCTGGCGCTTGAATGAAGAAATGGGGTCTGACGCATTGACGCAAAAAATACGTCAGCCTAGAGTGGGTTTACTTAGACTCGGACAGTTTGAGACATTCTCCGGGATGCGAAGCCCGCGGGCAATCAGACGTGCGTTGTATTCGTCTGATAATCCTTCCGGACCTCATGAGAGCCGCTGGCCAGGCCGCGGCGAAACGGCCCGAGATATTTCCAGAAATGCGCGCTTATCCTAATGACGCTATCCAGTAGAGCTAAGGCAAAGATTGCAGACCAGGGCAGCAGAACCCTGAGCGCAGATGCCGCGCTCCTTTCAACCCGCCAGGCAGAGGCAGTGGAACTGAGGTGGCGGGAGAAAGCTTATATCCGGGCTATAGATGAAAGAATTCACAATTACGCCGAAGTTATGCGAAGGATGCGGATGTTTCTGGCTCCGTCCTTTGGATCTGAAGTCGGTTTATTGTATTGATTGCCGCGGTAAACTCGAACTTTTTCCGAATCCAGCAAATCGTAAAAAGCCTGGACGCCCGAAAAAGGTGAGCAAGATCTGGGCGGTGGCGACAGCTGAGGGAGGCGCAATATGAGCGCAGCCTTGCAATTGCCATTAATCTGGGCAACTGCCGATCTTCAGCAAGAGAATCACCACAAAGCCCAGAGTGCTTCGGAGCTTGCACCTCGCTGTGAAACTCCGTTCGATGACGAGAGCCTTCCTGAAATCAGCCTCGCGTTTTACCGGAAGCACACGGAGAAGATGCTTCAAAGGTATCTGTACGCATCCATGATGGTGGGTCGCGCGCCCGCCATGCTCGGCGAGCCAATAGCACGAGGATGGGCTTCTTGCCGGCGCGTGAAGACGTTTGAAGACGCAGTGATTTTCGTGCTGGATATGGAACGTTGTCTGAATCGATTGCGCGAAACCGATCGAGCCTTGCTCAGCCGCATAACACTTCAGGAATACACGTATGTGGAAGCGGCAAAGCTTGTCGGGCTTAGTATCCGCGCCATCTACTACAAGTACCCCTTGGCAGTAGATCGGCTCACGCAGTTGTTGTTGAAGGCGGGGCTGCTGATTCTTCCAAAGGACTAGAGCGCTCAAGCATCAAGTCGAGGAGGGGAGCGTAGCGGCGCTCCCCTTCCGCATGAGCGGGAGATGTGGGTCGAACGTCAAACATTCACGCCGACCAGTCCCTGCATCGATTCGATTTCGTAATGCGCAGCGTGGCTGTCGTGCCGCGAGAGATACTTGAGGCGATTCTCCGGGATGATGGAGACAGTGTAGTTCGGTCCCGCGACGGTTTTGATGGCCTCGATCGACTCCCAGACCATGATGGTGACGAACTCGACCTCGCCTTCGAGCGGTCGACGCAGCACGTACCCGCCACGGTAACCCGGGACCTTGCCGATACCGGGCAGCAACTCGGGCTTCAGTGTGGATTCGTACGCGTCAGCGTCTTCGGGCTTGGTATACCCATGCCACATTCTGGCGATCATTTTGTTCCTCCTGCTTGCCGAAGATCCTATGCAAATCAACACATCACTATGCCACACTCCGCAGCAGACGATGAAGATTTCGGATACCTCGTCGTGGCGGAATCGACAAGGCGGTCGAGAACGGCGCAGCGTCTGCTATGGTGGACGGTTCAGATGAATCATCGACTACGTTCTTCGGGAGGCAGCCAGTCATGAAATCGATTGTTCGCATCATCGTCTGCAGTGTATTTGTCGTTTTGCCGGTGCTCGCCGCGCAGCAGTCTGCGCCGAAGCCGACGACCGCTGCCGACGCTCCGAACCGTGATACCAGCTACATTGAGGCGAATGGGACCGCACATGTGACCCGCGTAGTACCGGTGCCCCAGACGATCAGCCCGGAGGCACAGAAATCGCTGAGCAGACAGGAACCGGACCAGGGGCCGCCGCAACCTCTCGAACAGCGGCGGAAGATGACAGACGCCTACACGGCCAGAGCGCGAGTGGAGTGGACAAAGATATGTCCAAACACAATCGTCGAAGAGAAGATGGCAGGTGTGCCGGTGCACATCGTGACTCCGGAGGGGATGCCGGAGAGCAACAAGGACAAGGTGCTGCTGGATATTCACGGCGGCGGATTCAATTCAGATTCCGGTTCGTTTACAGAGTCAATCCCGATCGCGGGTTACACGAAGATCAAGGTTGTTGCTGTCCTGTACAGGCTGTCGCCAGAAGTGAAGTTTCCCGCCGCTGTCGATGATTCGATTGCTGTGTACAAAGAACTGCTGAAAACCTATGAGCCGAAACATATCGTGATCTATGGAACTTCGGCTGGCGCGATTCTCACGGCGGAGGTTGCCGCGAAGATCAAGCAGCTTGGGTTGCCGGTGCCGGCGGCGCTGGGAATCTTCAGCGGCATGGGCGATTTCGCGCGGTCGGGGGATTCGATGGCAATGTACGGGCTGCGCGGTCTTTCGGGGCATCTGGATCCGCCGGAACCGGGCGCACACGATCCTTACTACGTGGGAGATACCGACCCCAAAGATCCGGTGTTATCGCCAGTTTATGGCGACCTGCACGGGCTGCCGCCAACATTGTTCATTACCAGCGGACGCGATCTTCTGCTGAGTGGTACGGTGAATCTGCACCGGGCCTATCTGCTGGCGGGGGTGGATGCGCGCCTTGTCGTCTATGACGCGCTGACACACGCGTTCTGGTACGACCCGAAACTGCCGGAGGCGATTGAGGCCAATCACATCATGGCTGATTTCTTTGTGAAGCAGCTCGGGAAATAGGTGTGGGATCGGTACTCAACGCGTGACGGAATGTGCGGACAAGTCAGCGCGGACGCGCCGCATAATGCCGAGGTAGTAGGCGAGATTATGGATGGAGTTGAGAGTCGCAGCGAGAGCCTCGCCGCATTGGACGAGATGGCGAAGGTAGGCGCGTGAATAGCGGCGGCAAACCATGCAGTCGCAGTTCGGGTCTGGCGGCACCTGGTCTTCGGCGTACTGCTTGTTTTTGATGTTGAGGCGTCCCTCGCTGCTGAAGAGCAGCGCGTGGCGCGCGGCGCGGGTGGGGAGAACGCAGTCCATCATATCGACGCCCATGCGTGCGTACTGCTCGATCTCGTCGGGATACCCGACGCCCATCACATAGCGGGGTTTGTCTTTGGGCAGCAGCGGCAGGACTTCGCTGATGACTTCCATGGTAAGTTCGCGCGGTTCGCCAACACTGAGGCCGCCGATGGCGTAACCATCGAAGTTCATCTCGACAAGACGCTCGGCGGACTCGCGGCGGAGATCGTGATACATACCACCCTGCACGATGCCGAAGAGACTTTGGCTTCGTCCTTCGAAGTCGTTAGCCCAGGGAACCTCGTGTTGATGCGCGCGGAAGTGATCGAGCGAACGCCGCGCCCAGGCCATGGTGAGGCGCAGGCTCTCTTCGGCGCGCGTGCGATCGGCAGGATACTCCGTGCACTCATCGAAGGCCATGCAGATGTCCGCGCCGAGCGCGATCTGTACGTCCATCGAGTGCTCAGGCGTGAAGAAGTGGCTGCTTCCATCGAGATGAGAGCGGAATCGAACGCCTTCGTCCGAGACTTTGCGCAGCTGTGCGAGGCTGTAGACCTGGAACCCGCCGGAGTCTGTGAGCATAGCGCGCGGCCAGCTGATGAAGCGATGAAGCCCACCCATGCGATGAATGGCTTCGTGACCGGGACGAAGATAAAGATGGTAGGTATTGCCAAGGATGATTTGTGCGCCGAGCGATTCAACAATGTCCTGCGGAACTGCTTTCACGCTGCCCGCTGTGCCAACGGGCATGAAGACCGGAGTTTCGACGGTCTGATGCGCCAAATGGATCTGTCCGCGGCGGCCACCGGACGCGGTTGTGTTGAGCAGGTTGAATGTGAGGCCCACGTAGCCATTTTATCTGGCGGTGGATGATCTTGAATCTTGCGCCGGATGCATAGGGCAGGGAGTTCAGCAGGCAACTCCCTGCCTGGCGGGTTTACCCGATGCGGTGCATGTGACGGGCGCGATGGATGCGGCGTGAAGCGATCATCTGTCTGCGATGGATCACACGGTGTTGGCGCATCGTGAGACGGCCGTGATTGCGGGCACGCATGGCGCGCATATGGCGATGTATGCGCATCTGCTGGCGTTCGAGGCGAGCGCCCTGTCGCGGTGTGAGCGCGCCGCGGCGGGTGCCGTTGCCGATGCGTCGCTGCTGGTTGAATTCACGCTTGATGATTTGGTTCTTCTCTTGCGCCGGTGCGGCCTGGGCGAATGTAAGGGCGGGCGCGACTGTGAATGCCGCCACAAGCAAATATTTAAATAGTTTCATGGTGTATCTGTCTCCTTCTGTGACGGCGGTGGCTGAATTTCGCTCCTGGCCACTCACACTCACTGAAACACCGAGTGCGGACCGTCGTTGCGAGGAAACGCTGCTGCTGAGTAAAGAATTGTAAAGAGAAGTCGAAGCTATTTTCCGCCGCCGAATTGGACCTGAAGTCCGGCGCGTGCGAGGCGTCCGGTCGCAAGTGTGGTATTCGGTGTCTTCGAGGCTTCAATCGTTCGATCGAGGATATTTTCACCCGACGCGAAGAGCTGCAGATGAGAGCCGAATTCATGTGACGCGTAAGCGTCAAGCCGAAAATACCCGTGCAGAGGGAATAGATTCGCATCATCGTCGTACTGGCGCCCGCTGATACGACTCTGCAGGCTGAGTGCGCCGAGACGAGGCTTGAATGCGCGAAGGTTCAATGTGCCCATGTTGCGCGCAACTTCAGGGATCCAGTTTCCGAGATCATCCGGGCCACGCGATACGACCGCGTGCGCATATTGGTATCCGCCGTCGAGTGCGAGCCAGCGCCGCGGAGCTACCTCGAAGTCGAGACTGAGGCCGCGGCTCTCGATTTGTCCGAGGTTCTGGCGCTTCAGCAAGAGAGGTGAGGCTGGGTCGAGGGTCACGGCGACAATGGGGCGATTTACCTGCGTATCGAAGTAGCTGGTGCGGATAGTTCCCCAGCGCCACTCGCTCGCAATGCCGAATTCCCATCCGGTTGCGCGTTCGCTGAGCAAAGCAGAGTTAGCAAGTGTGAGTTTGCTGCCGACCTGGGTTGAACGGTAAAGCTCACTGGGAGTTGGCGAGCGATAGGCCCGGAATCCGGAGCCAGACAGGGCAAAGTGGGCGCCCAGTTTGCGCGAGATGCCGAGGCGCGGATCGAAAATGTTTTCGCTCGTGGACGGCGGCTGTGTTGCAGCGGGAACCCAAGCGGAGCCGTTCCAGTTCACCTGGTGCGCGTCGTAATTCTGGAACCAGTCGATGCGTCCGGAAGCTGTTGCGGTCCACGCGTGGTGCGTCCACATGGCCTCGCCATAAACGGCAGAGTCGCGCTGATGATCGTCGAGATTGGTGAGCCCGCCGGTGGAGAAGACCTGCTCGCGATCCCAGACGCGCACGTCGTGGACGTCGGCTCCGGCGACGATGAGGAACTCAGTGCCGATAGGTTGGTTCCAGTGCGCAGCCGCGCCGAGCTCGTTGTCGGGAACAAGAGTGAATCGGGTCGGCGACTCACTGCAACGCGAGGCGCAGGATGGATTAGCAGAAGTCGGCACGCTGGAGATGCTGGAGAAGGTTTGCCGGTAATGCTCGGTCGATCCGTAGAGGCGCAGTGTAGCTGAGGCGTTATGGGGAGCCTGCCAGTCAGACCCAGTCACGTACCGCCACAGGCGCGTGCCGTTCTTCTGGTAGGGAGTTCCGTTGTCGCGAGCTTCGTTGAATCCGCTGCCACGGGCGAACAAACGCCATGTGCCGCTCGTGTGGTCGATATCGAGCAGGCCATTCTGGGCGTGCATGTTGGAGGGTGTGTCGACTGGTCCACGCTGAAGTGGCGCAAGCTGGATAAAGCCGTCGGTGCCCAGCGCGCCACCTGCGGCGAGGATTCCCCATGGGCCAAGTTTGGTCTCGACAAGAGCACCAGTGTCATAGGTGCCCAGGCCGCCGTAGCTCGAGCGGATTTGCCCGGTCGGAGCCGATGGCCGCGCCGGAACCACGTTGAGCACTCCGCCAATAGCGCTCGAACCATAAAGGTCGCTGGCCCCGCCGCGCAATACTTCAATGCGATCTATCGCGAGTTCTGGCGCTTCTGCCCAATGAATCCACCCACCGACCGCATCGTTGAGGGGAACGTCATCTTGTGTAACCAGAGTGCGGCTCGCAGAAGTAGACCCCAGCCCGCGCAGACTGATTCCCTGCGATGTTGGATTAGCAACGAGAGAACTGGAACGCCGAAAGAGTTCAACGCCGGGCAGCTGACGTACCTGGGCGTCTACCGTGAATCCGGCCGTGGTGCTCAGTGCCGATTGCGAGAGAGTGCGCGTAGTTACGGGACTCTCAAGCGACGCGACCGGCGCGCGATATGCCGTGACAGTCACCTGCTGACTGGTAGCCGCAGGATCCAGCTGAACCGTGATGCTGGAACTCGCTTCGAAAAATTTGTCTGCGAACCCTTTGGCAGCGACATGCAGCCGGCATGGGATATGGCAGCTGATCGTTAGCTGACCATTCGTATCGGTATGGCCCAGCAGTTGGCCGCCTGCTTCCTGGATGTCGGCTCCGGGGATGGCTGCGCCGGACCTGTCGATGACGCTGATCGTGAGCGAAATGGGTTTCTGACCAAAGAGGATCAGGGGCACTGCGCATACCAGGCTCAGTGCGAGCCCGAGATCACGAGCGATCCGCAGCACGCCACATCTCACTCTCAACTGGCACAACTGCATCGACGTCACCTTTGCGAGTGGTCTGGAGCATTTGAAGCAGCTCCGCGACGGTTTTTCCAACCCCGGGAATCAATAGATGTGGTGCGATCTCAGCAAGAGGCACCAGCACAAACGCGCGTTCTGAGATGCGCGGATGAGGAAGCACGAGACCGGGCTCATTCAGTTCAAGACCGCCTGATAGCAGGATATCCAAATCGAGGGTGCGCGGCCCATTAGGGATTCCCGCACTGCGGTCCCGGCCGAATTCTTTCTCGATCGTGAGCAATTTATTGAGCAGGGTGCGGGCATCCAGGTCTGTTTCGAGAGCGACGACGGCATTGAGGAAGAAAGGCTGGTCAGCGAAACCGACGGGCTCTGTTCTATAGACGGAGGATTGTTGCTTCACGTTGCCCAGAGCGCCGAGCTGCCGTACCGCTGCAGAAAGGGTTGCGGCCGGGGGGCCCACCGGACTGGGCAGATTCGCTCCAAGTGCGACGTAGAACGTAGGCACAGGTCCTAGAGTATCCCGTCGGCTTGAAGAAGTGTTTCAGGGGTTCTGGTCAGCGTGAGCCCGTTCGGCGAGAAAGCGAATGCGCAGGAGAATGGCCGACAGTGCGGCCAGCCCTGCGAGCCAGACGGCAAACGCCGCTCGCACCGCCCAGGCCGGGGCTTCTCCGACGCGTCGAAGCAGGAAGGGCAGGAAGTTCCAGCAGGTGATGTGGACGTAGTCCCATGGGTCCTGCGTCATTGGCACGTTATTCAGTCCCCAGGAGCCCATCTTGCCGAGGGCGAAGGCCAGGATGTTCTTTGCGCGGAGTGCGAGAACCAAGGTGGGGTGGCCGAGGGTTTCCTCCTGATAAATCTCGAGAGGCAGCCAGAACATCAGCGATTCGATCTGGATGACGAGACTGAGGCACAGGAGGAACACACCCATGATCCATACGAATTGGCCGGCATGATCTCGATATTTGAGCAGCAGAGGAATCGGGAGGAACGCGACCAACTCTACTGCCGTTGAGACGTAGCGGTCGCCCCACGCGAAGTCTCCGGCCCACGCGAAGTAGCGAGCGTAGAAACTCAGGTAGGCAAGAAGCATCAGCCCAGAGGCGATGCAATAAGCGCGGACAACTGGCTGGAGGCGACGCCAATGGATGACGATGAGGATGAGGGCAAGAAGGATCAGGGGATCGAACAGAAAGATTGATTTCTCAGGTGCGAAAAGCGCGCCGAGGAAACCCTGGTGCCAGGGAGTTGTCCAAGGCCAGTTTTTGGACAGGCTCGGATCTCGAGCGATCGTCTCTTTTGCCACGAGCCCAGCGTAGGTCGTTGTCCAGGAGCCGAAGCGGTAGAACTGGTACAAGCGATCCAGAAAGCCGAAGAAGCAGAACACAGGAATTGCGGCAAATGCGTAGGTGCGGATACGACCGCGGAGCGCCCGTCCACGCTGTCCATCAAACCACAGGACCAGCAGCACGAACACCACGCCGGCGATCAGGTCCATACCGGTCGTGATGCGGGTGAGCAAGTTAAGCCCGAATGCACCGGTGCCGATGAGCAAAGCCCGCCGGTCTCCCGTGCGCAACCATTCGTACTCATACGCAAAGCCAGTGAGGGTGAGCAGGCAGATGTAGTTGTTCTCCTGCATGTTCTGGGTGTAATGGAGATGCGTGGTGGCAAGCAGGAAGGCGAGCACGCCGGCGCTGGATTGGTTGATGGAGAAATGGAGACTGCGAAGGAGTTTGAAACAGACAAGCGCAGTGAGGACGGTAATGAAGATCTGCGTGAGATAAACGACGACGATGTTTCGGACCGTAGGATCGGTGTCGCCGTAGCGATCGAAGATGGAGAGCATCTCAATCCCGGTCCCGAGGATGTCAAACGGCAGCATGAGTAGCGACTGTCCGATACCAAACCAACTCTGGAGCGAGTGATTGCGCCCGTGAACGCCGAATTCCGGAAACTCTTCGGGGAAGACAGGCGGCTCTGATGTCCAGAACGAATGCGCCGATTGCAAGCGGTGCGTGGTGTCGGAAGTGCCAAGTTCGCCGGATTGCACAACGAAAGCAATGAGCGCCGCAGCGAGTGCGAGGAGAAACACCGGATTTCGAAACCTGGAATCGTGTGCGGCTTTCATGAACGGTTTGCGAGTGCTTTTCAACACCCCATGCTCATGGTAACTGCCCACTGCGACGTAAGTTTGGGAAGGGTTGGCGGTCCGTTCTTCGGTGCATCTGGTAGCATCATTCTTCGGAGACTACTCGGCATGGATGGTCTGAATAACGCGGGTCTCGGCGCTCGCCGCAATGAGGATATCGCTCTCGATCTACTCAAGTTTGTTGCAGGAACATCAGGCGTGGGACGTCCCGCCGCGGGCTCGACGGGATTCAGCGGCGCGGCAGGGTCGAAGCCGGAAGATCATGTGAACCAGTTGCTCGAGCTCTATAGCCGCTGCCTAAAAGCGGTTGAGGGCAAAGGGGCCTAGAAATCGCAAGCGAAGGCAAGGTGCGCGTAGCGGTTGTGGGCGCCGGCGCGTTCGGCCGCAATCATCTTCGTGTCTATCGCGAGTTGGAAACGGCGGGCGACGGGGTTGCACTTGTCGCAGCCGTCGAGCCCGATGGCGCACGGGCTGCTGAGACCGCGACGAAATACTCAGTTCCTGTCTTTGAATCGATCGAACAGTTGCTCGCCTCGGATGTGCAGATCAATGCCGCATCCGTCGCGGTTCCAACCGTTCACCACCATTCGACAGCGTCGGTGCTACTCGGTGCAGGAATCGATCTGCTGGTCGAGAAGCCGCTGGCTTCGACGACCGCCGAAGCAGATGAGCTGATCGCGTTGGCCGAGAAGAACAACCGCATTCTGCAGGTCGGACATCTGGAGCGCTTTAACCCCGCCGTGCTGGCGGTTATGCCGCAATTGAAGCGGCCCATGTTCTTTGAGGCGCACAGGCTATCGGTCTTTACACCGCGATCGCTGGACGTCGATGTCGTGCTGGATCTGATGATTCACGACCTCGATGTGGTTCTGACGATGGCGAAGTCGCAGGTCCGCGAGGTGCGCGCTGTGGGCCTGCCCATTCTCTCTCCCAAGGTCGATATCGCCAACGTACGCGTCGAATTCGAATCGGGATGCGTGGCGAACTTCACCGCATCGCGGGTATCAACGGAGCGAGTTAGAAAACTGCGCTTCTTCCAGCCGCGGAGTTATGTGTCGATCGATTACGCGCGCCAGGATCTGCTGGTGATCCGGCTTGATGCGAATATTACGCCGGAGATCGCGGCGGCGATTGCTGGCGGCAGGGTTGACCCGGCAGTTATGGCGCAAATTGCAGCGGCGAATACGGCTGGCGTGACCGGTTTGGGCGCCAGTCCAAATCCGGGTCTTTCATTCCTGAAGCCGCCGGTCACGCCTGGCGAACCCTTACGCTTGGAGATTCAGTCGTTCCTGGAGTCAGTCCGCACGCGCCGCGAGCCGATCGTCACGGCACGGCAGAGCCGGAATGCGCTGGCGCTCGCGCTGGATATTCAAGGCGCCATGGTGGCGCATGCGCATCGGGCGGGGCTTGGGGATTTCTTCTCGTCCTAGAGTCAGAGGTTCTAGCCAAAAGCCCGTAGCTACTCTGCCGAAGAGTTGGTTTAGCTAAGCGATTCCGAGGAGCCGGTTGACGAAGCCGACGATGTACTTCCAGGCGAGATAATAGGCCGTCATTGCCGCCACCAGGAACAGCGCGATCAACGCATAAGGCACGGTAAGCGCGTTGAACCAGGTCACGGAACTCGACCCGATTGTGAGCACGCCACCATATGTCGCGATAACGGCTCCCGCTGGCATGAGAAGAAGCGGCAGGAAAGCGCCGTGCACACCCACGGGAAGATGCGTGCGGTCGCGGGTCCACTCCCAGAGAATGTTCCATAGACCCCAGAGCGCGGGAACGAGAGCCATGGGAAAGATGAGACCACGCTCAATGGGGAAAGACACCTGCATGCCAACCCTGATCACAAGGAAAGCGGCAAGCAGCAGCGGCAGCACCAGTGTCGGCACCAGCGTTCCTGCCATAAAGGCTCGAAGGTAAGGATGGGTGTTCATAACGCCTCGCATTCTGCGGGTCCAGCCCGCGCAGGTCAGAGGTAGTAGAGGATCACCGGGATAGTGCGCGGGGCGACGGCTGCGAAGGCGAGCAGCGCGCCGCCCAGAGCCCAGTCGAACCAAGGGATGCTTCGCGGCCCGCGCAAAGCCTGTTCATCCATGCGGCGAAGCATCGCCGGCCAAAGATCGCGCTCCAGCTGCGATTTGTCATGAACGGGTGCCAGAGCATTGCGCAGCAAATGCTTCATGTGGTCAACCTCCCGATCTCTGTTCTCCGATCCCTGATCCCTGTTTTTCATGGTGTGATCCCCTGCTGAATCAAATCTTTTCGTAAAAGGCGCAGAGCCCGGAATACTCGCAGCTTGACGGCTCCGATTGAAATTCCTAATGCATCTGCAATTTCCTTGTGTGGCTGTTCCTCAACAACTGCGAGGAGAGCAGCGATGCGGAGTTTGGCTGGCAACCGCGCGAAGGCCTGCGCAGTCTTGTCCCGGACCTCCGCGCTGATCGCCGGGTCGCTGCCCAGCGGTGCGGGAACGGTGTCCCACAGTTCAGGTGTTATCCCCGACACTGGCTTCTTCCGGCGTAACCAGTCCAGTGCGGCATGGGTTGCGATGCGCCGTGCCCATGGTTCGAAGCCGCGTTCCGGATCAAAGCGCGCATGTGCCTGATGCATCCGCCAGAAGGCCTCGATGGTTACATCTTCGGCTGCGGAGGGATCACGCACGATGCGAAGTACCCAGCCATAAACGGCGCGCTGGTGCGTGCGGAACAGTGTCTCAAAGGCGTCGAGATCGCCGTGCCTGAACCTCGAGAGGACGCTGTCTTCATCGTCCCGCATCTGGCTTTCCTTTCTGACAATGTTTGCGTCAGGCGTCGCGGAAAGGTTACACCTCAGGGGTGCAACGTGCGAGAAAAGCGATTTTGTAGAGGGCTTCACGCCATGCATTCCACTTGACCTGGGCGCGGGCAGGGCATTACTGTTGCCTCCCGACGGGAGTAGACAGCGTTTCTCGATGCCAAAGCTGAGCGGCACTCCCCGGTCCGTGAGGTACACGATGAAGATTTTCCGCATTGCTTCTCTTTTCTTCTGCGCAAGTGTGTTGACGGCCGGCGCGCAGGATAGCCAGAAGTCGCCCTTCCTGAATACGAACCTTTCGCCCGAGCAGCGCGCACAAGACATTGTTCACCGCATGACGCTCGAGGAGAAGGCATCGCAACTGGTGAACCAGTCGCGCGCGATCCCTCGCCTGAACATCCCGCAGTACGACTGGTGGAGCGAAGCGTTGCACGGCGTAATCAATCAGGGGACAACCGAGTTTCCAGAACCGGTTGGGTTGGCGGCGACATTCGATCCGGCGGCCATTCACCAGATGGCCGAGGTGATCAGCACCGAGGGACGCATCAAGAATGCGCAGGCCGTCCGCGAGAAGCGCGAAAACATGTTCTTCCAGGGCCTGGATTTCTGGTCACCAAACATCAACATCTTTCGCGACCCGCGCTGGGGACGCGGGCAGGAGACCTATGGAGAAGATCCATTCCTGACGGCTCGGATGGGGGTGGCATTCGTCAAGGGCATGCAGGGGACAGATCCGAAATACTACAAGACAATCGCTACGCCGAAGCACTATGCAGTTCACAGCGGCCCGGAGTACACGCGGCACACAGCCGACGTGAAGGTCAGCAAGCACGACGAACTTGACACGTATCTGCCCGCGTTTCGCGCGACAGTGACGGAGGCCAAGGCAGGATCGGTGATGTGCGCTTACAACGACATCAACGGTGAGCCCGCGTGCGCAAGCCAGTTTCTGCTCGAGGATCAGCTCCGGGGCAAATGGAATTTCCAGGGCTATGTGGTTTCCGATTGCGGCGCAGTCGTTGACATCTTCCGCAACCATCATTTCAAGCCATCGCAACCGGAAGCCTCAGCGATCAGCCTGCAGCGCGGAATGGACAACGAATGCGTGGACGGCGGCTTCCTCGTCAAGGATGACAGCGACTACAAGGCCTACGCGGACGCGGTGAAACAGGGTTTTCTGAAAGAGAGCGACATCGACAAGACCCTCGTCCGGCTCTACACGGCTCGCATCAAGCTTGGCATGTTCGATCCGCCAGAGATGGTGCCGTACTCGAAGATCAGCGAGAGCGAGTTGAACAGCCCGGCCAACCGCGAGCTTGCGCACAAGATCGCGAACGAGTCGATGGTGCTGCTGAAGAATGACGGCGTCCTTCCCTTAAAGAAGGGAACAAAAATCGCAGTCATCGGGCCTCTGGCAGATCAGACGAAGGTTCTGCTTGGCAACTACAACGGCCAGCCGACGCACACAGTCTCCATTCTGGAGGGGCTCAAGAAGGAGTTTGCCGGAGGTACGGTTACTTACGTCGCTGGAACGCAATTCCTGGGACATGATGCCACGCCTGTGCCTGCATCCGCGCTCAGCGTGGATGGAAAGCCTGGTATCAAGGTGAGCTTCTCGAAGCTCGATATGAGCAATATCAACAATCCTGAAGCCATGAAGCCGGTTGCTACGAGAGTAGATCCGACGCTTGACGCTGGCGCAAAGCCCTTGCCACCGGAGGCAGCAAATCTCAAGCCGCTGGTGATGCGATACGAGGGAACGCTGACCGCGCTTGAGACCGGTGATTACGCGCTGGGGCTGAAGGCAAGCGGGTTCTTCCGTATGCAGGTTGAGGGCAAGAACGTCACGTCCGCGTACGATGCTGATCCTTCCGCGCCGAAGCTTGGCCAGGTTCACCTGGAGGCCGGCAAGCCGGCGAAATTGCAAGTGGATTACACGGCGCCGGAGAAGGGCGATCCGAATGCAGTCCTGGTCTGGAACAAGGTTGACTGGACGCCCAGGCCCGAAGCAGTTGAGGCGGCGAAGAAGGCTGATGTAGTTGTCGCGGTTCTGGGCATCACCAGCGAGCTTGAGGGGGAAGAGATGCAGGTCAGCGTGCCCGGGTTCAAGGGCGGTGATCGCACCAGCATTGATTTGCCCAAGGCAGAAGAAGATCTCCTCAAAGCCGTTGCTGCTGCGGGCAAGCCGGTAGTTCTCGTGCTCACCAATGGCAGCGCGCTCGCGGTGAACTGGGCCAATGAGCACGCCAACGCGATTCTCGATGCGTTCTACCCAGGTGAGGAGGGCGGTACGGCTGTCGCGGAGACGCTGTCGGGCAAAAACAACCCCGCAGGGCGACTACCCGTTACGTTCTACAAGAGCGTAGACGATCTGCCGCCGTTCGAAGACTATGCGATGAAGGGCCGTACCTACCGCTACTTCACGGGCACGCCGTTGTATCCCTTCGGGTACGGACTCAGCTACACGAAGTTCAGCTACAAGGGCCTGACAGTGAGCAAGCCGAGCGTCGCAGCGGGCGATCCGGTCACGGCTGATGTGACACTGACGAATACCGGCAGTCGCGCTGGAGACGAGGTGGTGCAACTCTATCTCAAGTTCCCGAACACGCCGGGCGCTCCGCTCAAGGCACTGCGCGGATTCCAGCGTGTGCATCTGGCAGCGGGCGCATCCCAGAAGGTTCACTTCGAATTGAAGGATCGCGATCTGAGCATGGTGACAGAAGCGGGCGAGCCGGTGATCGCAGAAGGCGATTACTCGATGTTCGTCGGTGGAGGCCAGCCCGACACTTCTGCGCAGACTCTGACTGCGAAATTCCATATCAACGGAACTAAGAATCTGCCGGAGTAGTTGCGGCCAGTCGGATCAACGAAGAGCGCTCCCACGAGGAGCGCTCTTTGTTTGTGCGCGACTCTGGCAACACTTCAGGAACATTCCGCAGACCCGCGGTGTCTACATTGAGCACAGTGGTTCTGATGGGAATGAACGGAGCAAGCACAATCTCCGCTCACGCGCCGCCGTAGACAGGCGGACCGAGCGGGCCGGGCCATTGCGCCCTGATGTGATCCGCGCCCCCATCAGCACGGCTGCTGATTGGAGGCTGATCATGTTTGAAGATTCGACATTTGAATCCACTGGAAAGATCAAGACGCGCAGCCGTCGCTGGATGATAGCGACACTGGGGTTCAACGGCACAATACTTGCGATCCTGATCCTGATGCCGCTGATCTATCCGGGTGCGTTGCCGCAACACACCCTTCCGACGCTGTTGGCAGTGCCAGAAACTCCGAGGCCGCAACCCGAGCCGGAACCGGCGCGAGTGCGACCAGCAACCGTGCATGATCACTCAGAGATGATGGGGCGGCAGCTGATTGCTCCGACGCAAATTCCCATAACAATCAGGGATACCAGGGATCGCGAAGTGCCATTCGCGAGTAACACGCCGATGGATCTTGGCCCAGCAGGACCGAATGGCGACGGCACGAACCCGTTCGGGAGTGGCCAGCATGTGACCATCGTGCATCCGCCGGTCCAGGCATCGATTCACCTCCCTTCGAAACTCGTGGAGGGGAACCTCATCTACAAAAGCGTTCCACAATATCCGGCGATTGCGAAGGCATCTCATACAGAAGGCACTGTAGTCCTGCAGGCAATGATCTCCAGGACGGGCACCATCGAGGGACTGCACGTGATCAGCGGATCGCCGATGTTGCAGCAGGCGGCAATTGACGCAGTGAAGACCTGGCGCTACAGGCCGTACATGCTCAATGGGCAGGCAGTCGAAGTGGAGACGACGGTGAACGTGATCTTCAAGCTGCAATGAAGAGAGCGGCCCGTTCGTCAGGTCTCCACTCACCCAGCAGGCGCATCCAACCAGATGCGCCTGCCAGGTTTTTGACTCGCTCGAAGTGGCGCTGAGCACGTGCCATCGGCGACAATCGCTGATGCCATGCGAAAACTGAACCGCCGCGACTTCCTGATGTCTGTTTCCGCCGCCACATTCGCTACTGCAACCACAGGTTTCTCAGCTTCCAGCAAACGGCGCGTTCTCGTCGCATCGAACACGGCCGAAGGAATTCGCTCATTCGACTGGAACGCGGCGACAGGCGACCTCACCGATGCCGGAGTTGCCGCGAAGATCGACATGGTGGATTGGATCTGCTTCTCTCCCGATCGCAAGTATCTGTATGCGGCATGCGAGGTGGACAGCTTCAACGGGAAGCCGACTGGCGAGCTGGCGAGTTTTCGCGTCACGGACGGGAAGCTGGAGCAACTCTCGGGTGTGAACTCGGCGAGCAAGGGCACATGCCATTGCGCTCTCGACCATACGGGAAACGTGCTCATCTCGGCCGACTACGGCGGCGGCAGCGCTGCAAGCTTCAAAGTGACTGGCGGCAAGCTAAGTGAACTCGTGTGGAGCGAGCACTACACCGCGCATGGACCGAATCCCGACCGCCAGGAATCGGCACACGCGCATTTCGCGTCGTTCTCGCCGGATAACCGGTTTGCGTATGTCAACGACCTTGGCGGCGACATGATTCACATCTACACGTTTTCGACGAAGACCGCCGAGTTGAAGCATGCCGGTGAGTATCACTCGGTACCGGGAGCAGGACCGCGCACGTTGCACTTCCATCCCAATGGGCACATTGCATACTCAATGAATGAGATGGCTTCGTCGGTTGACGTGCTGAAGTGGAACAAGGCGGACGGAAGCCTGACTCGAATCAACACCGTAAATCTTCTGCCTCCGAATGCGCCGCTTCCGGATCCGAAAGATGCGCCACAGGGAAACACAGGATGCGACACCGTGGTCGCCAGAGACGGACGATTCGCCTATTTCGCGAATCGCGGGACGGATTTTCTTTTCAGCTTCAAGGCTGATCCGGCGACCGGCGCGGTGACGCCCATGGAGAAAACGGGCACCGGTGGAAAGACGCCGCGCAATTTTACGCTCGATCCAACAGAGCGGTGGATGCTGGTTGCAGATCAGAACTCCAACAATCTGGCAGTGTTTGCGCGCGATGCCGCAACTGGCAAGCTCGCCGGCGAGGGCAAGAAGGTGGATTGTCCGACGCCGATGTGCATTCTGTTTGCCTGATTGAGCCGAAGAAATCCACTAGGCGCCTATGAGTGCAGGCCGACCCAACGCAGCAACGCTTATCCGGTCGTCTGCAGTTTCGGCGGGCTTCGCAGGAACGTGCACCATCTCCCAGGTGGAGCGGTCCTTCATCAGCTTTGCAACGAGCGCGGTGTGCATGGCATGACCGGCGCGCTCAGCCACAACTAGGCCTTCGATGCGGCGGCCGGCCAGAGCCAGATCGCCGATCAAGTCGAGGACCTTGTGGCGAACGTACTCGTCGCTGAAGCGAAGCGGCCCATTCTCAGGACCGCGTGGTCCGAGAACGATTGCATTTTCTTCACTGGCTCCGCGAATGAGACCCATGTCGCGAAGCTTCTTTTCGTCGGCTTTGTATCCGAATGTGCGGGCGGGAGCGATGAAGGTGCCGTAGGTTTCGGCGGCGAGATCGATGCTTGTCTCCTGGCGGCCGATGGGTGCAGGGAAGTCAATGGTGTACTGAATGCGATAGCCGGAGCCGGGATAGAGACCGATGAACTTGTCGCCCTCGCGAACCTCAATCGGACGGAGAACCTTGATTGACTCGCGCTTTCGACGTTGGGTCTTGATGCCGGCGTCTCGAAATGCCTGAACGTAAGGCAGAGCGCTGCCGTCGAGAATGGGAAGTTCGAGATTATCGATTTCGACGATGACGTTGTCGATCCCCACCCCGATGAGTGCGCTCAGAAGGTGCTCGGTGGTGGAGATCAGCACGCCCTGACGCATGAGACTTGTTGCGTAGCTAACTTTGGCTACATTGCGGCCGGTAGCCGGAATCTCGAAGTTATCGAGATCAGTTCGGCGGAAGACGATGCCCGAACCCGCTGGTGCAGGCAGCAATCGCATGATGACTGGAGCGCCCGAGTGCAGCCCTACGCCGGTGAACTCAAGCGGGGCTGCAATGGTCTGCTCCAGGTGGGCGGATTGAACCAAGGCTTATGAACTCCAAAACTCGCTGAACTTAAGGTGCGATTTCGTAACCGTCAGATTAGACGCGAAATAGCAAAAACCGAGTGTGGCAATTTTGCAACACCATGTGCGGACGCCCAACCGAATCGAAGAGAGTCAAAGCGAACTCTCGATTTATCAGAGTCATAGCTGAAGCACCCCGAAGTAACTCCCGTGCAACAAAGCCCTTGCCCGGTACCGCCGGAGTTAATCACTGGAGTTGAACTTGCTCGAGGTTTTCGCCTGGATTTCGCTCATCGTGGCTTTTGCCTGTGCCTTGTTTATTGCAGTTGATGAGACCAGGCGTCCCCAGAAGATGGCCGTGATGAATGCGGTGTGGCCCATTTCAGCCCTCTACTTCAGCGCGATTGCCCTCTGGGCGTACATGCGATGGGGCCGGCCAGAGACGAAAAAAGCCATGGAGCGGACGCGAAAGGACCATGGCGGACACGACTCAGCGACCGGTCAACGAAGTAATTCAACCCCGAAAGCCTCGCAGGTAGCGATTGGCACAAGTCACTGCGGAGCGGGATGCGCGATCGCGGACGTAGTCTGCGAATTTTGGATCGCCGCTGCGGGTATCACGCTGCTTGGATCCGTGCTCTGGGCGGAGTACGCGATCGACTTCGTGGCTGCATGGGCAGTGGGGATTGTCTTTCAGTACTTCAGCATCAAACCGATGCGCAATCTGAGCCCGGGCGAAGGAATCGTCGCCGCCATCAAAGCGGACACGCTTTCAATCATCGCGTTTCAGGTGGGCATGTACGCGTGGATGGCGCTGGTCCACTTTGTGTTGTTCCCTGAGCCCCATCTAAAGCCATTCGATCCGCGGTACTGGTTCATGATGCAGATCGGGATGATTTGTGGATTCGCCACCAGTTATCCCATGAACTGGTGGCTCCTGAGGATCGGCTTAAAAGAAGCGATGTGACGGAGCAAACAGCGGTGATTTGCTAGATGACTGGTCAGGATCTTTCCATCGCGGCCAGCACTGCGTCGGCAAACTGCGTTGTCCCGCATGAGCCGCCAACATCGCGAGTAAGGCATTTGCGCTCTGAGTAGACAGTCTCCAATGCCTTCTGCACTTTTGCCGCCGCCGCCGATTCATCCAGATGGTGCAGCATCAGGACCGCCGATTGAAGAAGTGCCGTCGGATTGGCGAGATCCTTGCCGGCGATGTCAGGTGCGGAGCCGTGGACAGCTTCGAAAATGGCGCATTCGTGTCCGAGATTGGCTCCGGGGACGAGCCCGAGTCCGCCTACAAACGCTGCGCAAAGATCGCTGACGATGTCACCGTAGAGGTTTTCGAGCAGCAGCGTGTCGTACTGGTAGGGATTCATGACAAGCTGCATGCAGGTGTTATCGATAATGTGTTCGCCGTAGAACACCTCAGGATAGTCTTCCGAGACCTTGCGGGCGCAGCGCAGGAAAAGCCCATCCGAGAGCTTCATAATATTGGCTTTGTGGATCGAGTGAACCTTCTTGCGGCCGTGCTTGCGCGCATAGTCAAATGCAAACTTCGCAATCCGGGTCGAACCTTTTTCGGTGATGACCTTGATGCTCTCCACGACACCAGGGACCACTTCGTGCTCCAGGCCCACGTATTCGCCCTCGGTGTTTTCGCGGACGATGATGAGATCGACGCCTGGCCATTTGGTTTCAAGGCCGGGGAGATTGCGAATCGGGCGGAAGTTCGCGAAGAGATCGAATTGCTTGCGAAGCGTGACGTTGATGCTTTTGAACCCGCCACCGATTGGGGTAGTGACAGGGCCTTTCAATGCGACTTTATTGCGGGCAATAGAGTCGCTGAGGTCCGCGGGAATGTATTCGCCGAAGATCTCGAAGGCCTCTGCCCCAGCTGCGAAGCGTTCCCACTCCCACTTGATGCCTGTGGCTTCGAGGATGCGGACGACGGCCTGTGTGACTTCAGGCCCGATACCATCGCCGGGGATGAGCGTAACCTTGTGCGATTTTGATTCAGACATAAGTAGCTGTAAGCTCCTGGCTCTTAGCTTTTAGCTTATCTTGTTGATCGCGGAAGTCTCTTCGTCCGCCCGTTTCCGACGTGCCCAACCGGAAACCATCGTTCCCTTGAAAGTTCAATGAAAGCGTTGCGTGAAACCAAAAACGGGGTATGATAGCGCCAACTTCAAAAACTAAAGGGCCCACGATCGACTCCGCAGGAGATGTTGGGTTGTTGGTGCACTCCGATGGTCTGCAAAGCCCTTCTCCGCAGCGTGTCCGTTTTCTGCATCGCCACCCTGCTGTCCCTTGGCGCCACCGCGCAGCTGGCAATCAATCCCAGCACGACTCTGAGCGCGGAAACCTCAAACAACACAAGTGCAAGCTCGACCTTCCATGCCCAGACCGATGGAAACGCCGGTCCGAGCAACGTGAGCAAGGCGTCACTCCGCACTCTGCTGTATTCCGGATCGACAACGAAGATCTATGCATCGGTCATGCCGTGGTGGGGCAGTACCAGCCACATTTCGATCGGGTACACATCTTCAGATCCGGCACAGATCAGCGCTCAGATCAGCGACATGCGGAGCCGTGGCATTCAGGGCGCTGTCATCCCATGGTATGGACAGAACTCGTACAACGCCGCAATGGCCCTGAACTTCATGCAGGCTGCGCAGTCTGCGGGGAACTTCGAATTCGCACTGCGCCTTGAGGGCGGCGCCGTGCAGGCTTACGCACAGCAGAATGGCTGCGACGTAACAACAGAGCTGATCAACGAGCTCAACTACATCGCGAGCACGTTCTACGGGTCGCCCGCTTACACCAGAATCGGCGGCCGTCCCGTGATGCACTTCTTTGGCGTCGAATCGTATTACATCGACTGGAGCAGGGTCCGCGCCGGCATCGCTGGCAATCCGATCTTCATGATCCGCAACAAGGCGGCATTCGCAGATCCCGCGGCTGATGGCGGTTTTTCATGGCTGCAGACCAGTGCTACCAATCCCAACGATGAAATGCTTTCGTATCTCGACGGCTTCTACACCGCGGCACAGTCATCTTCAAAGCTGGCCATGGGCTCCATTTACAAAGGGTTCAACGACACGCTCGCGGCTTGGAGCGCGAACCGCATCATCAATCAGCAGTGCGGACAGACTTGGCTCGATACCTTTGCCGAAGCCGGCAAGTACTACTCCAGTTCCAGGCAGCTTGACGCAATCCAGATCGTGACCTGGAACGACTACGAGGAAGGCACGGAGATTGAAACCGGCATCGATAACTGCGTTGCGCTTGCGCCTGCCGTGGCAGGATCAACGTTGAACTGGAGCATCGGTTCGAAGGCGAGCGAGAGAACCATCGACCACTACACGGTATTCATTTCCACGGATGGCCAGAACCTGATGAAGCTGGCTGATGTGGCAGCCGGCACGCACTCTCTCGGTCTGTCGCAATATGATCTCGCGCCCGGTACCTATGTGCTCTACGTGAAAGCTGTAGGCAAAGCGTCAATCCTGAATCACATGTCGCCTGCGGTGGCCTTCAATCCTGGCGATCAGCCGCCAGTCGCATCGCTTTCAGTGAGTCCTTCTTCGGGCGCTGCGCCGTCAACTGTGAATGCTTCCAGCGCGAATTCCAGCGATCCCGACGGTAGCATCAACTCGGTGAGAATCGATTTCGGTGATGGCAAGGTGGTCTCAGGTGGCGGGGGATTCAGTGCGTCTCATACTTACCAGGCGCGCGGAACCTACACCGTTTCGCTCACCGTCTATGACAATGCCGGAGTTTTCTCGACGACTCAGCAGACCGTCACCGTTGCGGCAGGACCGGGCGTCACGATCACTTCTCCGAGTTCTGGCGCAAGTGTCCGGTCACCGGCGCATATCGCCGCGACGGGGTTAATTGCCGGCGGCGTCAGCTACATGGAAGTCTTCCTCGATAACGCGACAACGCCTGCGTATACCACCGCGGGGTCAACAATCGACACGCAGCTGCAGATTGCTGCTGGCACACATACGCTAAGGGTCGTCGCTCACGACACGACCTCTGGAGCCAACTCAATTTCTTCGGACGTGACGTTTACGGTGGGTGCAGGCGATGTGCCACCGAACGCCATGTTGAGTGTCGACCCGTTCGGAGGCGGAAACCAGGTAATGGCCTGCACCGCGACATCGACCGACGCCGATGGCTGGATCTCCGGATCGAAAATCAACTTCGGGGATGGAGTGATCGCGTCCGGTCCGACTGCGCTTCATACCTATGCCACGGGCGGCAAATATCAGGTCACAGCTACCGTTACGGACAACGCCGGAGTCACCTCCACAACTTCTTCATCCGTGACCGTGGGGAGCACATCCACCGGCGTCTCAGGGCAGGTTACAAACGCGAAGACCGGATCTCCGCTCGTCGGCGCGAAAGTGACTCTTGGCGGCGCCACTACCAACTCCGACAGCAGCGGTCACTACAGCTTCAGCAATGTGTCCCAGGGCGCTTACACGCTGACGGCGTCGGCATCCGGATACCTGGCGCGGAGTTACAACGTCACCGCGACCACGGGCAGTACAACCACCCAGAACATCGCGCTGTCCACGGCCGGCGTGTTGCAGGGAAAGGTGAGCAACGGCAGCGGAGTTGGCGTTTCGGGTGCAACGGTCAACATCACCGGTGGCGTGCTGTCTTCGTCGTTCTCAGCCACGACGAACAGCAGCGGTAGTTACAACTTCGGCTGGGTGCCGGTGGGAACGTACGCGGTGACGGTGACCGCTTCGGGATACAGTTCGGGATCGGCGAGCGCTACCATCAATTCCGGACAGACCACTACGCTGAACGTTTCGCTTTCTTCAGGTGCTGCAGCTTCCATCAGCGGTAGGGTCACAAGCGCATCGGACGGACACGCGCTTGTCGGAGCAACCGTTTCCACCGGTTCCGCGAGCACGACCACCGACGGCAACGGAAACTACAGCTTCAGCTCAATCGGCGCAGGCTCTTATACTTTGACAGCCACCAGCGCCGGACGGCTGCCTGCCAGTGCGACGGTCACCGTGACCTCTGGATCGCAACTCGTACACAACTTCCAGCTATCCACAGCGGGCGTTCTCAAAGGCAAGGTCAGCACATCCGCTGGTTCAGGGATCACCGGGGCGAGGGTCACGTTTACGGGCGGAGTCTTCAACACATCCAACTCCGTCGTGACGGACGCATCCGGCAACTACAACGCGGGATACATTCCGATCGGGAGCTACGTGGTTTCGGTTACGACATCGGGGGTGACGAAGACATCGTCAGTTTCGATAACGTCGGGTGCTACTACAACCGTGAACTTCATGTTTTGATGAGAGTTGAACCTTGGCTTAGAACCTGACGTGGTGGGCTGCGGAATAGACCGCATAGGCGAGGAAGAACAAGATCGCCACGGCAAAGAGGATCCCGGTGATCGTGCTCTCGATCATCGTCCAGGTCTTGCCGAGGTTCGCGATCTTCAGGACCTTCGTTTTTGTGCAAGCATTCATCATTGATCATCCAGAAGCTACTTCTTGGGCTTGCCCGTGCGGTGGCTTTCGAGCAGGTCTTCGAGTTCTTCCTTGAATTCGCGCACGTCTTTGAAATCTCGGTAGACCGAGGCGAAACGGATGTAAGCGACCGTATCCAGGCCCTTGAGGTGCTGCATGATCAGTTCGCCGATCTCGGAAGTTGTGCGCTCTCGCTCAGGGGCGTCCATCAGATAGGTCTCAGTGGCGTCTACCACCGTCTCAAGCTGCGTGGAGGAAACGGGGCGCTTTTCGCAAGCGCGGAGCAGCCCGCTGAGGATCTTCTGGCGATCGAAGCGTTCGCGGCGGCCATCTTTCTTCACGACCATGTAGGGGATTTCGTCGATGCGCTCGTAGGTGGTGAAGCGGCGGTTACACTTCTCGCATTCGCGGCGGCGGCGAATGGAGTCAGCTTCCTTGCTTTCGCGCGAGTCGACAACGCGATCCTGAAGAAATCCGCAGTAGGGGCACTTCATGCTAGGTGAATTCTAAGGCATGCACAGCGAGCAAGAGAGATCGGCGAAAGTCATCAGAGAAGTCTGGAACGAAATCAACTCAGAAAATCAACGATCGCGTCGACAACAGCCTGCTGCTCGTCGTCCTCTCGCAACTCGGGGAAGATGGGCAGCGCGAGGACTTCACGGGCAGCGCGCTCGGACTCGGGGATGTCACCCTCTGCATAACCGAGGTTCTTAAGAGCCTCCTGCATGTGCAGCGGAACAGGGTAGTAGATCTCCGAGCCGATCTTGCGGGCCGCAAGAGACTCGCGAAGAGCATCACGCCGAGCGCAGCGGATAACGTACTGATGCCAGACGTGGTGGGCGCCCGGAACCTCTTTCGGAAGCACGATGCCTTTCGCCGGATACGGGCCAGGATCGACCAGGCCGGCTTTGTCAAAAAGTGAATGATAGCGTTGGGCGATGCCGCGGCGGGCGTCATTCCATTCCGCGATGTGCTTCAGCTTGACTTCGAGAATGGCTCCCTGGAATCCATCGAGGCGCGTGTTCCACCCGACCTCGTCGTGATAATAGCGGCGGCGCATTCCGTGCTGGCGCAGCATGCGGGCTCTCTCCGCGATCTCCTCGTCATTGGTTGTCACCATGCCGGCGTCACCGGCTGCGCTGAGGTTCTTGGTCGGGTAGAAGCTGAATGCAGCGGCGTCACCCAGTCCGCCTGCAGGCTTCCCGTTCCACTTGGCGCCCCAGGCCTGGGCTGCGTCTTCGATGAGCTTGAGCCCGCTCTCGTTTGCCACTGCGGAAAGAGCGTCCCAGTCCGCGCATTGACCGTAGAGGTGGACCGGCAGGATGGCTTTCGTGTTTGCGGCTGCCGGTGTGTCGAGAGCGCACCTGACGGCGTCCGCATCCAGGTTAAACGTCACAGGATCGATATCGGCCAGCACTGGCTGTGCCCCGGCACGCAGGATCGCGCTCACGGATGCGAAGAAGCTGAAAGGGGTGGTCAGGACAGCGTCGCCAGGGCCGATCCGGGCGGCGGCCAGGGCAAGCCACAGGGCGTCTGTACCGGAAGAGCAGCCGATTGCATGGTTTACGCCAAGCTGGGCGGATGCGGCGCGCTCGAATGACGCAACCTGCTCCCCAAGAATGAATTGCTGCGTCTGTAGGACATGCTCGAGAGCGGCCAGGAGTTCCCTGTGCAGCGACTCATACTGCCGTTTCAGGTCGAGCATTGGGACGGCGACGGCCGTCTTGTGCTGGGAGACTGCTGATTCCGGATCGTCTGGCACAGATCATGGTAACAGCAGGTTCCGTGCCCTTTTCTGCCGGCAGACGTGCCGGATTGTGACGGGCGGCATCGCCGTCAGGAAGACTTTCGGAGCGAAGAGGTTGAAAAGGTCAGAGAACCGCTATATTGTGGTCACATTGCGGGATTTGGCGGCTCCGGGGCTTCCGATGCCGTCCCCGCCGTTTTGTCTTATCACAAGGACGCAGCGCGTTTGCATCCAACAAATCTAACTAGAGAAGCAGGAGATCGGCATATGGATAACAAGCCGGCACAGAACATTCAGGACACCTTCCTGAATACAGTTCGTAAAGACAAGACCCCCATTACGATTTATCTGGTCAGCGGCGTGAAGCTAACCGGAAAAATCCGCTCCTTCGACAAGTACTCCGTGCTACTGGAGAACAACAGTCAGGAGCAGCTGATTTTCAAACACGCCATTTCGACCGTGGTGAGCAATCGGAGCGTGATGCACTCAGAGCATCGCCCTGCGTTGACCGGCATGGGGCCCGCCGCAGTTCCGGCGCCCGCACCGCCGGCAGCGAACGCCGAGCAACGATAGAACAGGGAGCGCCGTACCTTGGCAGTTGAAGGCGGCACCGGGAGCCGAGGCCGGAACCACTCGATGGCTGATACAGGCCGTTGGGAGGGTTCGGCGGAGCGCGCCGTTCTGGTCGGGGTCGACCTCACGGCGAGCGGCCGCAAGAGTCGGCCCACTCTCGATCGTGCACGCAGCGCGGCTGCGCGCCCAAATGATGACGGAGTTGACGGCGCGCCCGGCGAAGAGCTTGATCGCCGGAGTGGGGTTCGTGTATCGCCCGGCGACTCTCCCGGGCTGGATGCCGAGGAGTCGCTCGCAGAGTTTCGAGAACTGGTGCGAAGCGCCGGGGGCGAAATTGCCGCGGAGCTGATGCAGCGACGCGCCCGACCTGATCCCGCCACTCTCATCGGACAGGGCAAGGTGGAAGAGATCGCCGGAGTAGCGGCTTCAACCAATGCCGACCTGGTTCTTTTCGATCATGATCTGAGCCCGACCCAGTTGCGGAACCTGGAAGCTGCGCTGCCGTGTCGCGTGCTGGACCGAACGCAACTGATCCTCGACATTTTCGCCAGGCATGCGCGCACGCGTGAAGGCCAGTTGCAGGTCGAGCTTGCTCAGCTCGAATACATGCTCCCGCGTCTGACCGGGCGAGGCAAGACGATGTCGCAGCTGGGCGGCGGTATCGGGACCAGAGGCCCAGGCGAAACGCAATTGGAGACCGACCGGCGAAAAATTCAACGGAGAATCGATCAGGTCAAAACGGATCTCGAAGCGGTGCGGCGCGTTCGGAAGCAGCAACGGCAACGGCGCGAGGCTGTGCCCGTGCCGACGGTTGCGCTGGTGGGATACACGAACGCGGGCAAAAGCACGCTGTTCAATCGGCTCACCGGGGCGCACGTGCTGCAATCCTCACGCATGTTTGCGACTCTCGATCCAAAACTGCGAGGGATAGAATTACCCAGCCGCCGGCGCGTGCTCTTGAGCGACACCGTGGGATTCATCCGCAATCTGCCGCATACGCTGGTCACAAGTTTCCGCGCCACCCTCGAAGAAGTGGAGCAGGCAGAGATCCTGCTGCACGTCCGCGACGCTTCGTCGACCTATGGTGAGGAGCAGAAGGCGCAAGTCGAAAAGGTTCTGGACGAACTCGAAGCCCTGAGCAAGCCACAGATTGAGGTTCTGAACAAGATCGATCTTCTGGACGCGCACGAGCGTGAGGGACTTGCCGAGCGCGAGCAACACCGCCATCCCGAGGTGGTGGTCTCTGCACAGACGGGCGAGGGCATGGATGCGCTGCTCGAGGCAATCGACAGGGTGCTCTACTCCGATCCGCTGATCGAGACGGAGATGCGCGTCCCGCAGAGCGACGGCGCGGCACTCGCAGCCATCGAGTCCGGAATGGTGATACACGAGCGCAGATATGAGGGCAACCTCGTGCACTTGAAGGTCAGCGGGCCTGCATCGCTTGTGGGGCGGCTGCGGAAGTACCGTGTGCGAGACGAGCAAGCCGCGAGCGGAAGTTATTGAAGATCTGAGGAGGCGCCTTGAAACAGGGGAGCGGTGAGCAGGTCAACTCCATCACGACGCTCGAAAGCCGCGAGATCTATCGCAATCAGTGGCTGCGGCTCCGCGAAGATAGAATCCTGCGATCCAATGGGAAGCAGGGAATCTATAGCGTGGTCGACAAGCACGACTGCGCGGCCATCATTGCCATTCAGGACAACAAGATCTGGCTCGTCGAGCAGTTTCGCTACACCATTCAGGAACGCGCCATGGAATTGCCCCAGGGTGGCTGGGAAATGGAGATCGAGAATCCCGAAGAACTGGCGCGCGGCGAACTGAAAGAAGAGACCGGGCTGCACGCTGCGGAGATGGTGTATCTCGGGTTTCTGTGGATTGCCTACGGTTATTCGCGGCAAAAGCAGCACGTTTTTCTAGCGACCGGGTTGACGATGAAAGAGCGCGATCCCGACGACGAAGAGCACGACATGATCATTCACACCAGGCCGGTGGAAGAGTTCGAACAGATGATGCTGGATGGTCGCATTCGAGACGCCTCGACCGTTGGAGCGTGGGGACTGTACCTGCTCTGGAAAGGTAAACAGGGATCAGGGGGTAGGGTCAGTGATCAGTGATCAGCAGCCCATGCCGAAACCCCCAGGTCCCAACACAGGAACCCGGGGCTATTGGCGGCCGTTACCAGATCTGGACGCGCTCATCCGGCGCGAGGTAGAGCTTTTCGCCGGGCATCACATTGAACGCCGCGTACCACGGATCCTGATTCCGTACTTCGAAGACCCGCCAGTGATCGGGCGAGTGCGTATCCGTTAACACTTCGTTGCGGAGAGCGGATGGGCGCAGCTTTGCCGCCCATGATTGCGCATACGCGATATAGAACTGCTGATCGCCGTTGAAGCCATCCTGCTCCGGCGCGGGCTGCCCCTTGAGCGAAGCTTTGTAAGCATCGTACGCGGCGGCCAGTCCGGCATCGTCGGCAATATTTTCAGCCAGCGTCTGTTTGCCATTGAGCGCGAGATCGGGGAACGGCTTGTAGGAGTCGTACTGCGCGACCAGCCGTTGCGCGACTGCGTTGAAGTGAGCGTAGTCGTCCTTCGTCCACCAGTTGCGCAGGCGTCCTTTGGAGTCGAACGCGCTGCCTTCGCTATCGAACGTGTGGCTGATCTCGTGTCCGATCACTGCTCCGATTGCACCGTAGTTCGCCGCAGCAGGTGCGTGCGCGTCAAACGATGGAGGCTGAAGTATGGCGGCGGGGAAATTGAGTGAGTTCTGCAGAGGCAGGTTCACTGCGTTAATCGTCTGCGGAGACATGCACCAGCGCTTTCGATCCACGACCGTGCCGATAAGCGCGCGTTCACGCTGGTACTTCGCTTCCCGGCTGCGCCTCAAGTTGCCGGCGATGTCGTCGGGCTTGACTTCGAATTTTTCCTCTTCCCACCGGTCGGGATATCCGATCCCCACGTAAAGTGAATCGAGTTTGGCAATTGCCTGCGTTTTGGTTGCAGGCGCCATCCAGGTGATGCCCTCGAGTCGCTGCCGATAAACAGCAATCAAGTTCGTGACCATCGCCTGCACTTGCGTCTTCACTTCCGGCGGGAAGTACCGCTGAACGTAGAGCCGCCCCAGTTCGCTCGGCAGATGGCCATCAACCACGGCAACGCCGCGGCGCCAGCGGGGCTGCTGGACTGAGACGCCGTTCAGCGTCTTGCCCCAGAAGGCAAATTCTTCCTCAGCGAATGCCTTGGGAAGGACGGAGGCGTACTGCTCCAGCGCGTGGAATGCGAGCCAGTCTTTCCAGTCTTCAAGAGGAGTAGAGTTGACGAGCGCAGATTCGCCCGTAAATGCGCTGGGTTGCCACACATAGAAGCTCGTCTGCTTGTCCAGACCGGCTGCGCGGAAGTACTCGGTCCAGTCGAGGCCTGGCGCCTTGGAAACAAAGTCGACCGGCTTCCAGATGTTGTTGGCTTTGTGCACGTCATTGTCGTCGGCTAGGGTCCAATGCGTCTCGGCGATTGCGTGTTCGAGCGCGATGATCCGCGCAGCCCGCTTGTTGCTATCGTCGAAGCCGGCCAGCTTGAGGATAGTGGCGACGTGCTCCTGGTACTTCGTGCGAATCTCACGCATCGCCTCGCTGTCAGACAGGTAGTACTCGCGGTCTGGAAGTTCGATGCCGCCTTGCATCAGGTAAGCGTGGTAATGGTCGGAGTCGTCAAATCCGGGCGCAACCCACATGCCGAACAGATTCGCCGTGTGGAAGTTGGTGTTGTTCAGCGCGTCCTCATCGGCACGAAGAGTCTCACCGAGCGCACGCGCCAGCTCGTGTTTGTCGTTGATCGCACCAATCGCTGCAAGCTGTGGCTGTACTGGCTTGAGTCCGGCCGCTTCAATGGCAGCTTCGTCCATGTACGAGTGATAGAGATCGGCGATGCGTCGGGAATTTGCGTCCTGGGCTTTGGCCGCTTGCAGAATCAGATCCTGAAGTTTTTGCTCGTGCTGATCGTAGATGTCCGACGCGGGGCTCTCGAAGGCGCGGTCCGGGCGCATCTCCGTGTTCTTCTCCCAACTGCCGTTGGCATACAGGTAGAACTCATCGCCGGGCCGCACGGAGCTTTCCATATAAGCGGGAACAATTGCAGGGCCGTGCTGAGGAAGGTCCTTGGAGCGCGCCGGGTGTGCAAGAAGGAAAAGAGCGACGATGGCTGATGCGACGAAAAGACGATAAGCGTGTTTCACAAAGAACTCCATCAAACGGTTTCGGGCCAAACGGAATGCTACATCAGGCCACGATCGAGGCCATGTGATTTGGGATGAATGAACAGATAGCCGGGATGGCGGACGGCGAGCGCAAAGACCAGGGAACGAGACTCGTGGACCGTCTGTTTCCAGCGTACATCTCACTTCAGATTGAAGAACTCGCTCATATCCGCGGCTGAGGCAGCTGCGCCGGGCGGATCCGAGAGGCTGAGCACCTCCAGGATGGTTCGCAGCATGTTCTGGTGCTGATAGGCGTTCTTTGTCGTTTGAGTATAGCCAGCTTTGACGATCGGTCCCCAGAAGACACACGCGATGTGACCGCCACCATTCGCGATGTCGAAATCTACCGACTCATCGAACAAAACGATGAGAAGGCCGTCGCCGCCGGTCTGGAAGGCAGGGTTCGCAGCGAGCGGCCCAATAATGTTCGACTGCAACCAGTTGTCCGCGGCTTGCGGAGTGCTGCTGTGGGCGTCGTCGTTGACGTCGGGCACAACGAACGAAAAGGCCGGTAGAGTCTTGCCCGCAGCGTCAGTGGTGAACTGGGAGAACGGCTGGATCACCTGATTGGCTACCTGGGTGTTACTCGCTACATCCTTCAACATCGCGAAAGGGTTATGGCGGATCACGTATAGCCCGGTGTTTCCGCCCACGTAGCCCTGCTTGATCCCTTCCGCATACACCTTGAAGCTGACATTTGCGGCAAGCATGCGGCGGGCGATGCTGTCGACATCCCAGACCTTCATCGAACTGTCATCAAAGGTCAGGGTCTGCCCGGTGGTGAGCATGAAGTAGTTCGGGATGGAAGGGTGTGCGTTGGCAAAGTAGTTGTTCGCCAGGGCACCAGCCTTGATCAATGCGTTGAGGTGAGGCCACCCCGTCATGTTGCCGGCGACGGTGGCGTAGTTTTGGTTTTCCTCCATTACCACGACAACGTGCTGGCTGGTTGGCATGCCGCTAGGCGTCGGAGTCGGCGTGGGGGATGGCGAGGAAGGTGGGTTCGAGGAGATCGATACGCTTCCGCCGCACCCAGCCATAAGAAGGGCCCAAATGGATGCCAAACAAGCAATGCTGGTAAAACGAAAGTGGCGGCCGGTGCGCATGTCTCCTGAGGCATCGAGAGTGCCCGCAAATACTCCTCACCCATTCAGACTGCTGGCAGTTGAGCTGCGGTTGTACGTAGAACCGATCCCGGCGGCAACATTCTTGCTGATCAGGCGAGCTAAGCCTTTTCCTGCCCGAATTGCAGCAAATAACCGGAGTTGTCCCGAATGGCAAACTCGCGCATGCCATATTCGAAGTCTTCGATCGGGTAGTCAACCTGGCAGCGATCCTTCAGGTGTTCCCACAGAACATCGACCTGGTCCGTCTTGAAGTACAGCGAGCCGGTCATCATCGGACGAGTAAAGGGCAGATGCTCGTTTGGCAAGGAAAACATGATCTCGACGTCATCCAGCCTCATGCAAGCCGATCCCGGAAAAGAGGAGACCAACTGAAATCCAAGAAGATCGCGATAGAACTCAATCGCGGAGTCAATTGACGTAACGGTCAGCATGGGCGTGAGTCCGAGCATGGTCATGAGTTCTCTCTGAAACGGCGCGACTGCCATACACGGCGAATCGCGGATTTAAAATTCTCGCATGTTCCGCACAGTTCCCCGGCGCGTGTGGACTTTCTGCGCTCTTCTGGAGGATTTCAGCCAATGCCAGCAACTTCTCGTGCGGCTCAAGTCGCAACCGTGATAACAAGCATCGTTTGCGCGTTGTGTTCGAACTCGGTTCAGACTCTCGCGACTGCGCAGGAGCACCCGTCCGCGCAGCAGACAGCGCAGCCCCAGCAACCACATTCGGGAGACGAGCAGAAGGATGGCAAAGAAGCGCCAATTCCGCCGGAGAAGAGCTCGGTAACTCATCACGACTTGTCGATCGTCGGAAAATCGCTGAAGTATACGGCCACTGCGGGAACATTGCTCATCCGCGATGAAGAGGACAAGCCTTACGGCAGCATGTTCTACGTCGCATACACGCTCGATGGCGCCGATGCCGGAGCGCGGCCGGTAAGTTTTCTCTATAACGGCGGTCCGGGAGCCGCAACCTTATGGTTGCACATGGGATCGTTCTCGCCGGTGCGGATCGAGACCGACAGTCCAAATCCGACCGTCGGCCCGCCTTTCAAACTCATTCCGAACCAGTACTCGCTGCTCGACAAAACGGACCTGGTGTTTGTGGATGCTCCGCTGACGGGGTATTCACGCGCGGTTGGAAAGGGACAGGCGAAGGATTTCACGGGCGTAGACCAGGATCTGAAAGCATTCGATCGCTTCATAGCGCGGTACATCACGTTGAATCAGCGATGGAACTCGCCGAAGTTTCTGATCGGCGAGTCCTATGGAACAACGCGATCGGCCGGCCTGTCGGACCTGCTGGCAAATGACGGCATCCAGTTGAACGGCATCGTACTCATCTCGTCGATTCTAAACTACGCTATCCGTTCGCCGGGGTACGACATGATCTACATCGGCAACGTCCCGAGTTATGCGGCCGCCGCATGGTACTTCAACAAGGTGCAGAACAAGCCGCCGGACATCTCTACGTGGATTCAGCAGGCACGCGATTTCGCTTCGGGCCCTTACGCACAGGCGCTGTTTCAGGGTGACCATCTTCCGGCTGCGCAGCTCGATTCCGTAGCTAAGGAGATGAGCCGCCTGACCGGCTTGAGCGAGCAGTACATCAAGGAAGCGAACCTGCGCGTATCGCCAACGCGGTTCCGCAAAGAAGTGATGCGCAGCGATCGCCGAACGCTGGGCCGCTATGACATGCGATTCGAGGGAAGTGACGTCGATGCCGCCGGCGAAAACCCCAGTTTTGACGCGTCAGATACCGGAATCACGGGTGCGTTCGTCGCGGCAATACACGACTACCTGGAACGCGAGCTGAAGTATGAGAGTACCGACACTTACAAAGTGAGCGCTGGATCAATCGGGCAATGGGATTGGAAACATAAGCCGGCCGGCGGAGCCCCGGGGCCTGGCGGGGAACAATTGGCGCCGTGGGTAGCGGGCGATCTTGGTGCCGCCATCCGAAAGAATCCTCACCTGAAGGTCTTCTCGGCGAATGGCTATTTCGATCTGGCTACGCCGTTTTTTCTAACGGAGTACGATCTCGACCACATGAATCTTGAGCCGGATCTGCGCGGAAACGTGCAGTTCGGCTACTATCCCTCGGGTCACATGATCTATCTGAACGTGGATGCGCTGAAGAACTTGAGAGACGATCTGGCTGGATTCATCGAGAAGGCGTCGAAGCGCTAGATTGAGGATCCCCGATCCCCAGAAGAGAGGGACCGGGGAGCATCCATCGTTGTTCCGTCAGTTCTGGGGTTGAGGAGCTGATCCGTCTGGAGGCGGAGGAGGTGCTGCACCTCCGTCAGGGCGATTGCGGCGCATGCGTTCCTGCATCGCCTCAAACTTCTGCTTCTGATCGTCGTTGAGCAACGCCTTGATGGAGCTGTTGGTGCTCTCCATGATGGTGCGAGCCTGGGTGCGCCGGTCTTCGGAAGCGCCCGACTGATCCTGGAAGAGAGCCTGCATCTTCTGCTGGCGTTCCACGAGCAGCGGTTTGATCTGCGTCTGCTGATCGGTGGTCAGGTTCAGTTCGCGGGTGAGCCGCTCAAGCTGGCGATCGGGATCCATGCGCATGCCGCGACGTCCCATGCCTTGCGGGGGCGGTCCGGCCTGGTTCTGATCAGGTGGGGGAGGGGGAGGGGTGTCCTGGGCGAAAGCGACACAGGTGCCGCCGACCGCGAGAAGGCCCCCGAGGGCCAAATTTAGAAATCTAGTTTTCATATAGGTTGTGAATCCTCCGATTCTGCGCGAAGCCCTCACATTCTTCCTGAAGGTTCTTCGCTTCTAAGCCGGGCGATTGTGTCCGCCGGCATGTCGTACAGCAGGGTAGACGCGGATTCCAGGAGCAAGATGCGGTGACGGCACAGAATTCGCGCCGGCGGCACCGAATGTAAACGCAATCCGGATTCGATGAGGAGCAGCAGACTATCTGGAATCTGCGGCTTCCGCTCCGTGCTCCTCCGCGTGAATTTTTTCTTCCTGATACTCCTGAATATGCTCGTAAACTTTCTGCGGAAATTTGAGATTACGGTACACATTGCCGCAATCGGGGTCATCGGGATTTGGGAGGATCGGAAACTCCTGCTGAGCTTGCCAGGCGAGAATCCGTTCGCGGCGAGGAGGATTGTAGTCGCGTGTCTCCACCTGCCTCAGCAGCGCGACTGCCTCTTCCGGGTTTGTTCCAGGATCTCGATTCAGCCATCCGATGACTGCCTCCTCCGGGAGGAAATGGTGAGCAACCATGGCAAACACGAGCCTTCCATAGTGACCGATATCCTGCCCTGCCTCTAGAGCCTTTAGCAGATGATCCATCATGGGCTCGTTGCGCAGGTCCGACAGCACGGCTTCCTTTGTGGCCTCGAGTTCGGGATCAACGGGAGTCATTGAAACGCGAGCGTTGTCGCCCGACTTCTGTGCCGAGTTGGAGTGCTCATTTGCCTTGAGCTGGCTCTCCAGCTGTTCGACACGCCGCTCTGCATTTTCAGCACGCTCTTCAGCCTTGCGAAGTTCTTCATTGTTTTTGGATTGCGAACGCTCAGTTCTCGTGGTGCGGACGCTCATAACTTCTGATCTCCTTCGCCTTTTCTTTGCTTTCTGATGCGGCAGAGGCGAGGGGTGTTGCACGAGCGTAAGTTCGAGCCGCTCTTCGAAAATGCGTTGTGCGCATTGGGGTCCAGCGGCTCATGTCGCTTGGCGATTAGATGTGCAAAGGAACTCGGAGGCGTGGCGTTTCGCGCGTGACTCTTGGCAACGTGGTTGAGGAAAAATGATGCCCAAAAACAATAGAGGCGGGCCGGTCGGTAATGGGAGTGGAAGGATTCCCAAAACCGACTGCCCGCTGGACCCTGAACCGGGTCTAGGTGGTATTTTTAGTGTAGGCCTGTTTTGCGGGAAAGCAAGCCTTATTTGGGAACGAATTCCCGATTCGTGACAGCAGTCACAACACCCTCCCACATGACGCCGTACGGCGTTGACCGTTGGGCTTTGCCCCTGATAAAAAAAGGTGTTCCACTCTCTCCGGAAAGACCCTGTCTGCCTGAGTTAATCGAAAACAAGCATGGAAGATATAGTCCAACAAGTCGGTGCGCTCCTGATCGGTGCGGTCCCCACAATTCTGCTCTTTGTGGTGCTGGTAGCGGCCTATCAACTGCTCGTCCAAGGCCCGCTGAATCGTGTGCTGGCGGAACGCCGCGCGCGGACTGAAGGCGCCGTGGAAAATGCGCACAGGGCAATCGCCGACGCTGAAGCCAAGGCAGCCGAGTACGCCGACAAACTGAGGCTCGCGCGAGCCGAGATTTTCAAGATGCGCGAACAGCGGGCCAGGCAGCGCAGCGCCGAGCGCGAGGCTGCTCTTGATGAGACCCGCAAGATCGCCGGCACAAAGGTGAACCAGGCGCGAACCGAGATCGACGGGGAAACCGAGCGTGCACGGCAGTCGATTCAGGGTTCCGCGGCAGAGCTGGCAGGTCAGGTGGTTCGAGCGGTGCTTCCTCTGGCTGCCGGGGGTTCCCGTTGAGGCTTACTTTGACGCGCTTTCGAATTCAGTTCCGGCTTTGTTCTGCAGTGCTCCTCTGCTTTCTTACGTTGATCTCCGCGGCGCCTCGCATCGTCATGGCGCAGCAGCATCCCGAACCCGCGGCGCAGCCCACCATCGAAACGCCAGCCGAAGAAGCCATGCATCCGCCGCGCACAGAAGCAGGCAAGGCCGAAGAAGAAAACAACGATCAGTACCGCCACGCTCCGATCGTGGAGTCGCTCGCGAAGCTGATGCATATGGACGTGGAGACTGCGGCGCGCACGTTCGAAATCTTCAACGTCAGCGTCGTTGTGCTGGGTATCGTAATTCCCCTCATCCGGATTATGCCTCGGCTCCTGCGCAGCCGCTCCGAGAAGATCCGCGCCAACATCGAGGCAGCCCAGAAGACGACCCAGGACGCCAACGTGAGACTTAGCGCGGTGGAAGCGAAGCTGGCAAGTCTCGACCAGGAGATCGCGAAATTCCGCGCCGAGGTCGAAGAGCAGATTGCGCAGGACGAGCAGCGCGGGAAGGCTGCTCTGGAAGAGGAACGTACGCGCATCGTCGCTTCTGCAGAGGCGGAGATCGGCGTCGCGGCTGCGCAGGCAAAGCGCTCGCTGCGTCACTTCGCGGCTGATCTGGCCATTGACCAGGCCGCAAAGCAATTGGTTTTGACGCCTGAGACGGATCGCGCATTGATTGCGCAGTTTGTGAATGAAGCGGGTCGCGATGGAATGAACAGCGGAGGTAGGGGCTGATGGCCGCGGCATTTGCAGCACGATACGCTCGCGCATTCGCCGACGTAGTGGCTTCTGCGAAGCTGGACGCGGCAGCGCTCGACCGGCAGTTCAGTGACTTTCTGTCGACATGGGACGGCAGCAAGGAACTACGCGAATTGTTTATCAATCCCGCGGTTCCGGCGGCGCAAAAGGTCGCGATCCTCGACAAGCTGAACGCAAAGATGGGTCTGCAGCGCGAATTGCGCAATCTGGTTGCGGTGCTGATCAACAACGATCGTATCGGCGAGGTGCGCGAAGTTGCCGCTGCCTGGCGCGCCGAGATGCAGGAGCGGCTTGGGATTCGACAGGCGGAGATTGTGACTGCCCGGCAGCTAGGTGAAGGAGAGCGCGCGGAACTAGTCGCGGGAGTCGGCAAGCTGGCAGGTGCGCGTATCGAGCCGACTTTCAAGCTGGACCCGGGAATCATCGGCGGTACCGTCGTGCGGATCGGATCGACCGTGTGGGATGGATCGGTTCGCGGACGGCTGGAGAGATTGAAAGAAGCGCTGATTGCGGGTTGACGCCCGCAACCGGGGTCAGGGTTCAGAGCGGCCGGGCCTGATTGCAGTGAGTTTTGATTGAACAGAACAGAAACACGGATTTGGAAAAGGAGTCGGTGTTCAAGGATTGCAGTGGTTGTGGATCGGCACTTTTGAAAATTGATCCCTGAACCCTGATACCTGAACCCTGAAGAACGAAATGGCTCAGATCAAAGCAGACGAGATTACACAGCTACTGCGCGAACAGATCGCGAACTACGACTCGAAGGTCCAGGTGGACGAGGTCGGCACGATCACTTCGTTGGGCGATGGCATTGCGCGCCTGCACGGACTCGACAAGGTGATGGCCGGCGAACTGCTTGCCTTCCCGCATGGCATTGCCGGACTTGCCCTTTCACTTGAAGAGGATCAGGTCGGCGCGGTGGTGCTTGGCGACTACACCGAGATTCGCGAAGGCGACGAGGTAAAGCGCACTGGGAAGATTCTGTCAGTCCCGGTCGGCGATGCCATGATCGGCCGCGTGGTCAATGCGTTGGGCGTGCCGATCGACGACAAGGGGCCGATCGCCACCACGGCAATGAATCCCGTGGAGCGCCTCGCCCCCGGAATCATTGATCGGCAGGGCGTTCGCGAGCCGATGGCGACGGGTCTGAAAGCCATTGACGCCATGATTCCGATTGGCCGCGGCCAGCGCGAGTTGATCATCGGCGACCGGCAGACCGGCAAGACGGCCGTGCTGCTCGACACCATCATCAACAACGCCAAGAACAATCTGATTTGTATCTACTGCGCCATCGGCCAGAAGCGTTCGTCCATCGCCCAGGTGGTGCAGACGCTGACCGAAGCCGGAGCGATGGGACACACCATCATCGTGGCCGCTTCTGCGTCGGAGCCCGCTCCGATGTTGTACCTCGCTCCCTATGCAGCGACTGCGATCGGCGAGTATTTCCGCGACAACGGCAAGCACGCGCTGGTGATGTACGACGATCTGTCGAAGCATGCCATGGCGTATCGCGAAATCTCTCTCCTGCTCCGCCGTCCGCCGGGCCGCGAAGCGTATCCAGGCGACGTCTTCTATCTCCACTCGCGTTTGCTGGAGCGGTCGTCGAAGCTGAGCGACAAGCGCGGTGGCGGCTCGCTGACGGCCCTCCCCGTCATCGAAACACAGGCCGGCGACGTTTCGGCTTACATCCCGACAAACGTGATTTCGATTACCGACGGTCAGATCTTCCTCGAAACCGACCTCTTCAACTCCGGCGTCCGTCCAGCAGTGAACGTGGGACTTTCAGTTTCGCGTGTAGGATTCTCGGCTGCAATCAAGGCAGTCAAACAAGTTGGATCGACGCTGAAGCTGGACCTTGCACAGTACCGCGAACTCGCCGCCTTTGCGCAGTTCGGATCGGACCTCGATCCGCTGACGCAGAAGCAGCTGAACCGCGGCCAGCGCCTGACGGAACTATTGAAGCAGCCGCAGTTCAATCCGCTCACGTGGCAGCAGCAAGTCACGATTCTGTTTGCTGGCACGCAGGGCTACCTCGACGATCTGGACGTCTCCGACATCCGCGCCTTCGAAGACGGCCTGCACAAGTACTTCGCGAGCGCGCAGACAGCGTTGATGGACGACCTGACCAAGAAGAAGCAGCTGGACGATGACGTGCGCAACCGGCTTCACGCGGCAATGAAGGAATACAAGGCGAACTTCCTGGCAGAACTGCAAACAGCTAAGGCGTAACGACCAATGGCGAATGTACTCGATCTACGGCGGCGCATACGCAGCGTGAAGAACACGCGGCAGATCACCAAGGCCATGAAGATGGTCTCGGCGGCGAAACTGCGTCGCGCGCAGGAACGCGCACTGGCGGCGCGGCCTTACGCAAAGATGATCACCAGCGTGCTGGAGTCGCTGACCCGGCGCGTCGACATCTTCGATGAGGAAACCGGCAACCTGCGCCATCCGCTTTTTGCCTCGCGGCCCGAAAAACGCGTACTGATCGTTGTCATCAGCGGTGACAAGGGTTTTGCGGGCGCATTCAACGCCAACATCACCAAGACAGCGTTCCAGTTCATCAGCGGCAATACCGACCGTGAGATCGACGTAGAGGCAATCGGCCGCAAGGGGCGCGATCTGTTGCGGCGGAGATATCCCATCGCCTCGTATACGGAGCAGACAGACGAGAACGGCGGCAAGCGTCAGGTGCGCAACGAGCGCAAGGGCAAGGTCGAAATCACAGGCGACCACCCCGGTATGCTGCTGAAGCTCGAAGCAAACCGTGTATTCGAATTGGCCCAGAGCATCATCTCGCGTTATGTGCACGAAGAGATCGACGCAGCCTATATCGTCTATAACGAATTCAAATCCGTCATCTCGCAGCGGCTCGTGGTGGAGCGGCTGCTCCCGATCCTGGAGATAGGAAAGCGGCAGATTACGGAAGCGGAAGAGCCGTCGGCTGAACAACGAGAGCGCGCGGCGCATGCAGCTCTCAGCGCGGGAATCACGCTCGAAGAAGCAGACACCGAAGAGGCCGACGAGGAATCGAAGAAGTTCGGCACCGCCAACGTCGACTACATCTACGAGCAGCCTGCGGAAGAGCTATTCAACGGGCTGCTGCCGCAATATGTTTCGGCAATGCTGTATCACGCGATGACGGAGTCTGTAGCTGCGGAGCACGCGGCCCGCATGACTGCAATGGATTCGGCGACCAACAACGCGTCAGACATGATCGACTCCTACACGTTGCTGATGAACCGTGTTCGGCAGGCGGCGATCACCAAGGAAATTATTGAAATTGTCAGCGGCGCGGCCGCTGTCTAGCACTGGAAGGCAGAGTTTATGGCAGAAAACATTGGCAAGGTGATTCAGATTTCCGGTCCCGCGGTGGACGTGCAGTTTGAAGAGGCGACGATGCCTCCTATTTTCCAGGCCCTGCGCGTCACCAGCGATGGCTTCAATGTACCGGCGCCGATTAACGTGATCCTCGAGGTGCAGCAGCACCTGGGCGAAGGCCGCGTGCGCACAGTCGCGATGGAAGCCACCGACGGCATGGTGCGTGGGATGAAGGCGATTGACCAGGGCGGCCCAATCCGCGTTCCGGTGGGCAAAGAGACGCTCGGCCGCGTGATCAACGTAATTGGCGAGCCGGTCGACGAGCTCGGCCCCATCGGTGAAAAGCAACGCAACCCGATCCACCGTCCTGCTCCGCTCTTCGACGAGCAGTCGACCCATGAGGAAATGTTCGAGACGGGCATCAAGGTCATCGACCTGATCCAACCCTTCTTGAAGGGCGGCAAGATCGGCCTGTTTGGCGGCGCCGGCGTCGGCAAGACCGTCGTCATCATGGAACTCATAAACAACGTGGCGAAAAACCACGGCGGCTACTCCGTATTTGCGGGCGTCGGCGAGCGCACGCGCGAGGGCAACGACCTCTGGACAGAAATGACGGAGTCGGGCGTGATCAAGCCCGGCAAGTTCCAGGAATCGAAGTGCGCGCTGGTGTACGGGCAGATGACGGAGCCGCCCGGAGCGCGTCTTCGCGTGGCCCTCACCGGCCTCACCGTTGCCGAGTACTTCCGCGACGTCGAGGGCTCTGACACGCTGCTCTTCATCGACAATATCTTCCGGTTCACGCAGGCCGGTTCCGAGGTCTCCACGCTGCTCGGCCGTATGCCTTCGGCCGTGGGATACCAGCCGAACCTCGCGACGGAAATGGGCGAGCTGCAGGAACGCATCACCTCGACCAACAAGGGCTCGGTAACATCGGTGCAGGCCGTTTACGTGCCCGCCGACGACTTAACCGATCCCGCGCCTGCAACGACCTTCGCTCACCTCGACGCAACCACCGTGTTGAGCCGTCCGCTGTCGGAACTGGGCATCTACCCGGCTGTCGATCCGCTTGCCTCTACCTCGCGCATTCTGTCAGCGCGCATCGTCGGCGACGAACACTATGCCGTGGCGCAGGGCGTCAAGAGAATCCTTCAGCGTTACAAAGATCTGCAGGACATCATCGCCATCCTCGGCATCGACGAGCTATCGGAAGAAGACAAGCTCACCGTAGCGCGAGCGCGCAAGGTGCAGAAGTTCCTTTCGCAGCCCTTCCACGTCGCCGAGCAGTTCACGGGCATCCCGGGCGCATACGTAAAGATTGCGGATACGGTACGCAGCTTCAAGGAAATTATCGATGGTAAGCACGACAGCGTCCCCGAGCAGGCCTTCTACATGAAGGGCGGCATCGAGGAAGTGCTGGAAACCGCTGAGAAGCTGAAGCAGACTGCATAAGAAGCAGGGAACAGGGATCAGGGATCAGCAAAAGCCGAATGCATTTGTAAGTTCTTTCTGACCCCTGCAGGTGTTTATGGCTGACGAATCGAATTCGCTGCGTGTCCGGCTGGTGTCGCCAGAGCGCGTTTTGTTTGACACCACCGCGGATGCAGTCGAGCTTCCAGCCAAGAACGGCTACATGGAAGTGCTCTACGGGCACGCTCCACTCATGGCTGAACTTGGCGCGGGCGACGTGCGGCTGCATGGCGGGCGCGAAGGTGGCGACCAGGTTTACAACGTAAGCTGGGGATTCGTTGAGGTTCTCCCAGATCGGGTCACGATCCTCGCCAACGACGCGCTAAAGCCCGAGGAGATTGACGTCCAGAGGGCTCAACAGCAGCTCGACCGCGGTCAGAAGGAGTGGCAGGAAGCCGGCGACAGCGAAGAAAAGTACGCTGAAGCGCTGCACCGGATCGCCGAAGCCGAAGCCAAGCTGGCCACGGCACACGAAAAATAAACGGGAGTTCCGCACCCGCAGAGCGGAAGAAAGAACGAAGGCCCTGTTCACCGAGCAGGGCCTTCGTGCGTATTTGATCTATTGCGGCTGACTGGAGCCCGGTTCCACAGCAGTCGCCTCTCCAACGATCCGTGATGTCACGTGCGTCTTCTCGAACTCACGATTCTCAGCGTTCAGGAAGATCTGACGATGGAAGAAGTAGAGTACGTGAATCTTGAACTCAGTCGAGAAGGTCACAGGAAACCAGACACCATCGGCCTGCGGCGCGTAGGTGACGGTGAAACCCAGGCCGGGAACATTGGTCCCGAGAAGTGTTCGAACAGCAAAAGGAATCTTGCGAGCCATCGCGGTGGTGACGAGAACGGGCTGGTAGGCGGTCGTATCGATATACGCGTCGCCGCTCCAGCCAAAATCGTCCTTCTTTTTCGGACGGAAAGTGATGTGAAAGACGTCGCGATTGTTAAGCCGCTCCCGGCCGGCCATGCGGAAGATGTAGTCGAGCTGATTCTTCGATGTAAGCGGGAACAGGCGCGCGTTGATGCCATCCTTTGACTTGTCGTGAATCAGATTCTTGCGCATGTTCTCGACGATGTCCCGATCGATCGTCTCTTCGCTATCGGGATCGAAGACAGGATCTTTGTCCTTCTTCTTGTTTTTCTTCTCGCCCGCTTTCTCATCATTCCCGTGAGATTCAGCGGCCTCCCCTCCTTTCTCAGCCTGGGATTTCTTCGTCTTGTCTTCGTCGTCAGGCAGCAGCTTGTCATAAGTCACGTACTTTTTGTTCTTGAGCATGCGGCCGTCGACTTTGAGCAACTGTTCGTGGGTCTCACCAGTGGACGGGGTGAATCGATAGTCGGTGATCTCCTCGCACTGGATCGTCTTGCCCTTGCGTGAGGACATGCGCGCGTGCTGCACATAAACGTAGTGAGTCCGCTCTGCCTCAGAGGCATCCTGGTTGGCCGCGACTCGAGCCATCACGGATTCCGCGGTGGGCAGCGGCTCAGACGTGGCAACCTTCTTTTGGGCCGCGCATAAACATGCAAAGAGCAGAGAGGCTGAAATCAGCCAAAAAGGAAGGCGATACATCTTCAGATCACCTCAAACAATTTGTTCCTGCGGTCGGTCCTGTTCCCCGCGGTCCTGCAAAGCAGTGACACAGAAATACTAGAAGAGTTGTTGGCGGCGAATATGATTGTGACGAACCGTGCAGAGCATTGCAGAGTATTGGAGCGAAAGATGAACATGCCTTTGGCCGCAGTTCTTTTCGGACTGGCAAGCCTGACCTTGTCGGCCCAGCCGATTCCGCCGACGCATGCGGACGATTTCAGCGGAAAACCGCGCGTAGTAGTAATCAGCGATGTCGGCAACGAGCCAGACGACCAGATGTCGTTTGTGCGCCTCCTAATGTACTCGAATGAGTTCGACATCGAAGCGATGGTCGCGACGACCTCGACGTGGCAACGGGTAAAGACTCATCCCGAGACCATGCGTGAACTGATTGATGCCTACGGCGAGGTCCGGCCCAAGCTGCTGCTGCATGCGAAGGGCTGGCCTGAAGCTCTCGATCTGGGAGGCAAGGTACTTGCCGGCCAGAGTGCCTACGGGATGGCGGCGACGGGCTCGGGAAAATCTTCCGACGGCTCGAAGGCCCTTGAACAGGCTATCGAGCGCAAAGATCCACGCCCACTTTGGATCTGCGTTTGGGGCGGAGCGAACACGCTGGCACAGGCGCTCATCGATCTGAAGACGGCGCACTCGCCTGATGAACTGACCAAGCTGATTGCGAAGCTGCGCGTGTACTCGATCAGCGATCAGGATGATGCAGGCCCGTGGATCCGGAAAGAGTTTCCCGATCTGTTCTACGTGGTTTCGCCGTCGACTCCAACCAGCGGGGAATACGCGTCCGCAACATGGACCGGCATCAGCGGCGACAAATACTACCGCAATGGCGAAGGAGCGGACGCGACAACCGTTACCAACGAATGGCTCGATGACAACATTCGCAGCAAGGGCCCGCTCGGAAAGAAATACCCGAAGTTCGGGTTCATCATGGAGGGAGACACACCCTCGTTTCTCGGGCTGATCGACAATGGCCTTAACGCCTGTCGCCGCCCGGACTGGGGTGGATGGGGCGGCCGCTACATCAATCGGCAGCCTTATGGAGAGACACACGCGATCTGGACTCAGGGCGGCGATCAGTTCAAGCGAGTCGACTCGCGCGACACAGTAACCGGGATCGACGGGAAGGAACACACCTCAGACCAGGCAACGATCTGGCGATGGCGCGAGGCGTTTCAGAATGACTTCGCCGCCCGTATGTCCTGGACAGTTGCCGACTATAAACACGCGAACCATAACCCCGTCGCGATCGTTAACGGCAAGAGCGGAACAGAGCCGATCGAAATGGATGTGAAGATTGGACAATCGATCACGCTGGACGCGGGGCAGAGCAGCGATCCCGATGGTCAGCCAATCCATTACCACTGGTTCCACTATCCCGAGGCCGGACTTGCTGACGGCAATCTGGCGGCAATCACGCTGGCTGGTGCCGACACCGCTCGTGTAACAGTGCGGGCCGACGCAGCATGCAGGCCGCTCTGGCTGCCGATCATTCCCTGCAAGGGTGATGGCGTTGCACACGTCATCCTCGCGGTCACGGATGAGGGATCGCCGAAGCTGACGTCCTACCGGCGCGTCATTCTGCACGTTCGCGGCGGCGCTGCCAATCCATAACACGAACCGGCGCATCTCTCAGGCAGGTCCCAATCCAAGGAACCCGGCCTCTCCATCTCCGAACGAGGAAGCTCTGGGTCAGATCTTCTTCAGCGCCAGCGGCAGTTCGTTGCCCATCTGGGTGAAGTGGCCATCGATGCTGGTGTGATCGGCGGAAATCTTTCCCTCGTAGGTTGCATCGAAGGCATCAAACCGTACCGTCAGCTTGTCTGCGTCACGCGCAATGGAGTTCGCCGGTGCCCAATTCGGATTCTGATCGGGGCTCTGCAGCTGCGCGGTGAGCCCCGTATCCATGTTCGCGATCTTTAGATTGATGGTTAGCGTCGCAGCAGGTGTGTTGAGCTTGCCCGTCCACGTACCATCGATGTCAGACGGCGCGGCAGGTTTCGGTGCAGCCGTCTGCTTCCCGGCGCTTAAAGTTCAGATCGAGCGGCTGGCCCTGCGTCCACGTGCCTGCGATCTCACTGCCATCCTTGTTCAGCGTACCCTCGTAGGTGCCATTCACGGCAGCGACATTCAACTCCAGTTTGCTGTCTTTGAAAGCCACGGTGCTGATCGGAATGTCATTTGCCCCCTGGTCGATGCTGTCTAGGGTGCCCGTCAGTGTGCCGTCTTTCGCCGCCTTGATGTGCAGAACAAGACGCAGCTTCGCGGGCCCGGCGTTGAGCGTGCCAAACCAATCGCCCACCACTGAGGACTCTGCGGCCAGCATCCCTTTCGCGTCGGCTGGGGCTTCCGATCTCTTCAACTCGATGGGAACTGAGGATTGTTCCGGATCAGTCTGTGTCCAGGTGCCCTTTACCTCATTGCCGTCCGCACTCACTTTTCCAACGAGTTCGCCCCTTATGGGCACCTCCGCACCGTTGACGGTAACGGTGTCGTCCACAGACATCGTCAGGTCAGAACCGTTCAGTGCCGTGCTTTTCACCTTGATGCCGTAGATGTTCTGGTCAATGTTGTCAAAGGTGGATGTCAGCTTTCCGTCGGCGGCTGCGATCGCATGCCACGCAACCCTGAACGTTCCGTTACCGGTATCGACGCTGCCTTGCCATTCGCCTGCGAGGTTTGCCTGGGCAATGGAAGGCGGCGCGAAGATGAGGGCGAAGAGGGCCGGGACAAACAGCCTGAGGAGAATATCGACTTTCATAAGTCTCCTAGCGCGGAAGAGCCGCGTCAGAACAGGGTTATGGGGGAGGAACTGGCATTCAGAGAGAAGTACGCTTCAACTTCGCGGAATGTTCAACGATTTCGCAATCGGCGGCCCAGGTACAGGTTCAGCGAGCCTCCCGCTTGGCTGAGGCATCCCGAGAGCCTAAAATACCCTCTGTTATGGGTAATGCGAAGCCAGATACATTCCAGGTTGCCTGTCCCGACTGCGGGGCCATGATTTTGCTCGATGCGAACACCGGGTTGGTGATCAGCCACACTTCCGCGCCCCGCAAAAAGATGTTTGAGGACCTTGAGACCGCGGCCAAGGCCATGCGCGAACACGACGAACGCAAGGAATCCATCTTCCGCCAGTCCATCGACGCCGAGAAAAACAAGGAAGATCTGTTCGACAAGAAGTTTGCCGAGGCTCTGAAGAAGGCAAAGGATGCTCCGGCCGGCAAGCCACTGCGCGATTTCGATCTCGACTGAGCCGAAGCGGATCCCCCTGGCTGCCCGGCGCAACAGCCCTGCATCTGACTAGACCAAGGAGTTTGCATGAACATCGCCTCTTTTCCGAACCCGGAAGGCCGTTCCTCGAGGATCACTGAAATGGTGCGCAACGAATCGTACGATTGGGCTAAAGTCGCGGCCTGCGGGTCGCTTGTGGCAGGTGGCCTGCTACTACTTACGGGACACAAGCGTGCCGGGTTGGTGATGGCAGCATCAGGAACCGCGATCGCGCTGATGGATCACGAGGAGACACTGCGGCGCTGGTGGGAGGCGCTCCCCGGCTATGTCGATCGTGCGCAGTCGATGTTTGAGCAGGTGCGAGACGTTATGGAAGATGTCGCGCAGAAGGGTGAATCGATACGGCGCGTCATTTCGCGCGAACAGGACACGACCATACCTGTGTAGCGCCGTTTGCGCCTTCAGATTCCGAGTTGCCTGCGGCCAGCCTCGCTGATTCGATGCGGAGTCCACTTGGGCTCCCAAACCAGATTCACATCCACTTTACTGACATCGCGGATGGTCGCGAGACGGTTGTGAATCTGCTCAATGATCAGGCCTGATGCCGGGCAGTACTCAGTGGTAAGGGTCATCGTGACCTTCACCCATTGCCGCGGCCACGCGGGCGTCGATTCTGGATCGTGCCCGGTATCGATTGCATAGATCAGCCCCAGGTCGACGAGATTCAGCTTGACCTCGGGATCGAAGCAGTCCCGAAGCGCATTCAGAATCTGATCTTCACTCAACATGGTTCGGACCGCTGCTTACTCACTTTATCTCGACAATCTGGTTCTTCGCGTCCACAAACACCAGTTTTGGCTTCGAGCCGGTGGCCTCTTTTTCATCAAGCCAGGCGAAGCTCGCGATAATCACCAGGTCTCCGGCCTGCGCAAGACGTGCAGCAGCACCGTTGAGGCAAATCTCGCCTCCGCCGCTCTCCACAGGCAGTGCATAGGTCTGGAGCCGACTGCCATTGGTTACATTCCACACATGAACTGCTTCAAAGGGCTGAATATCGGCGGCTTCAAGCAGCTTTGAGTCGACCGCAATGCTGCCTTCATAGTTCAGGTCCGATTTCGTTACGGTGGCACGGTGAATCTTTGACTTCAACAGCTTGCGAAACATCCAACTACTCCCGGGCGAGACTTATTGTCGAGCCCTCAGTGGGTACCGCGGCTCTCGGCCTGCAATCCCCTGTGCTTGATTAGATGTGTGGTCAGTTTTTTCGATCCACGAGGTAGCGGGCGACCGCTTTTAGCCCATCGGCGCGCGATCCATAGGGGGCGAGCGCAGCGAACGCTTCTTCAATCAAGGCAGCCGCATCGCGTTGGCTCTGCTCGATCCCGTAGACAGCAGGCCATGTTGCCTTCTCGGTGGCGAGGTCCTTGCCAGCGGTCTTCCCGAGGTGTGCGGAATCGATGGTCATGTCGAGGACGTCATCGACGATCTGGAAGGCGAGTCCCGCCTTGCGGCCGAAAGTATCGAGGCGGCCAGCATCATCGGGTGTGGCTCCGGCGTAAACACCTCCCGCAACCACGCTGACGCGAATAAGCGCACCGGTCTTCGCGCGATGGATGGCTTCCACGAGTTCCGGCGTTGGCTTCTGGTGTTCACTCTCGATGTCGAGCACCTGACCGCCGATCATGCCATCCACGGTGCCGATTGCGTTGGCAACGAGGCCGATGATCTGCACGGTTGCGGCGGGGGGCGTGTCGAGCCCCGCCAGAATCTCAAAGGCGCGGGTCTGCAGTGCGTCACCCGCGAGAATGGCAATGGCCTCTCCGAACGCGACGTGGCAGGTAGGCTTTCCGCGGCGAAGATCATCGTTGTCGAGAGCCGGCAGATCATCATGGATAAGCGAGTAGGTGTGCAGCATCTCGATAGCTGCGCCGAGCCGTTCAATGCCTGCGGGAACCGAGCCGGAGATTGTCGCGGCAGCCTGCATGGCGAGTACGGGACGAAGCCGCTTTCCACCCGCGAAAACACTGTGCCGCATAGCGCCGTGGATGGAGGCGGGAACCGTCTCGGCGGAGGGGATCAGTGCCTCAAGCGCACGATCTGTGAGATCAGCGCCCTCCTGAATCAGGGATTTCACATCCGTCGGCATGCTATCTACATGATAACTGAGTTGTGAATGCCTGAGCCTTCCGCTCCCCGCGCGCCGCCTGCCTGCTTTGAGATTCTTCGCTCTGCAATGCAAAGTCCGGCAAGAAGAACGAAAGAGATGGTGCTGAGCCAGCGGCCTGTTACAACATCTGGAGTCGTGGCCCAGTCGATTGCGAGATCGACGTTGCCCTGCGGAACGGGAACGGCCATCAAACCATCTTCGCGATGCGGCAGGGGAGTGAGTACTGGATCGGCGCCGAATGCGAGAAGACGGCCGTTTACGCGAACCTGCCACGCGGCGTATTCGCGCAGGCGCAGGATGAGAAAGCCCTCGTGGGGAGAATCCGCGACGAGATGCCGATGCTCTGTGCGGATCTGCCCATTGCTGCGGATCCACGAGTAGATTGCATCGCAATGGCCGTTTGCCGGATCCCACTCGGGTATTGTGCCGTCCGACGATGCTGCGGCGAGAACCGTGGTCGCGTCCGTAGACAGGCACGCGTCAGGAAGTCCGATGGCAACCAGCGTATTGTCTGCGCGAGGCGGAGCGTATTCGTCAACGCCTTGAAACCCCTGTCCGCTTCGATACGCCTTCAACATGCCAGAGACGCGGTCCTCTGCATCGCAGAACTGGTGGAACATGATCAGGGAGGCGCCGGTGATTCCAAGAAACAATGCCGTGCAGGATGCAACCACGAGTCTGCGGAGCGATCGCTGAGTGGGCCAGACAGCGGCGGCAAAAAAGATCGCCACGGGCGCCTCGAGCGCGACAAGCCAGCGCCATGGAAACTGCAGGAAGCGCAGCTTGGGCAATAGATTCCATATCGGCAGCGAGATCGGAAACTGAAGAAACAGGATAACCAGGGGAATGAGCGCCAGCGGAACCCATAGCGCGCGATCCTTCGGAAGCTTGCCGCGTCTCCACGCCACGAAGAGGCTCAGGAACACAATGCCGAGCATAACGACGCCTACGATCGAGACCCGCAGCAGTTCGAGATCGTGTAGCTCGAGGTTGGGGTCCGCGTGACGTGCGAACAGAAAACTGTTCTCTATCGCCAGCCCCGGATCATCAACCGCCTGTCGTATCTGCACCCAGCGCTGCTCGCTTGCGGCCGGCACAAGGTAAAGCGCAGACAACCCAAGGCCCACCACCACGCCCGCAACAGCTCGAAGGACCGGCGCCCATGAGCGCCGAAGCAGTGCCACGACGAGGGCAACAGCAGCGAGCAGATAGCTTGCCATCACGCCTAATGGAGCATTGGAGAGCCATGCGCCTGCAACAACAAGCGCGAGCACAGCTGCGGAGCCATCGAACGCTCGGCGGAGCGTTGAACCCTGCTGTCTGCGATCGCGAAGGATCAGCAACAGGAGCAGCGGAATCCAGAAACCGCCAGCCAGTTCGCCGAAAGCCGACCGCTCGTAAGCGGTGAACATCGAATATCCGGAAAAGAGCGCGGCGCATCCAGCCAGCGTTGCCGGACCCTCGCTCAAGCCGAGATGTCGCGCGAGTGCTCGCGTAGCCAGTCCGGTCAGCGCAAAAAACGAACAAAGGATGGCGAGTTGGACGCCGTTCCACGGAAAGATCGTTCCGAATGCCGCGCCCAGCATCCAGGTGAGCGGTGGATAGAAGACGAAGCGCGGTTCACCCGCTCCCCAGTTCGGGCTCGGCGCCCAGTGCGGATAGAAGAGGCCCTGCCTCCACGCGGCCTGCGCATCAATCCACGAGGCGAGATGGAAATCAAAGTCATGGCCGCACGAGTTAGCCCGGAAAAGATCGGGAGTCGTCGCGATAAACGCGGCGAAGCAGATGATCAATGGACCGATAAATCGCCGCAGTAGGTTCTCTCCATGGACACTGGTTCCAGGTCTCCGGGGTGTGGTGAAATCCGAGCTCTCAGACAGTCCCGATCCCTGATCCCTGTTCCCTGATCCCTGTCTCTTCATGGCAGCAAGCGAAGGGTGTGCTGTGTGCTCGCATTGACAGCGGCTGGCGTGAATGGCAGCGCAAACGTGCGGCCGTTGTAGTAGTCGCTCCATTGATCGCGGTAGTAAGGGCTATAGGGATTGCCGCTCTCGCCCAGAGAAATGTTCTCGGTAGAGCCATCCACATTGCTCCAGTCCATCGTGAAGCGCTGCGACGGGCCGAAGCTCTCTCCCACCTGTTTCACCGTCACCGTGTCCCCGCTGAGCGGGTGCTTGCCTGTTCCCGCCATCCGGCCGACGAACGGAAGAAAACCTGAGAGCGGATGTTCGATCTCGACCACGTGCCAGCTGCCGTAAGTCCACTTGCTCAGGTCTGAAGGAACGTTTCCGTCCTTGAGGGCGCGGCGAGCCACTGCAGCAAGGAAGGCGTCCCAGTCCTTGTAGTCCGGCGGAAGCCACTCAGGGCTGGCGTGCATCACAATCTCTTCGATGGCAAAGTTGGACTCCGACCAGCGATAGCTCCCAGCGAGCTCTTTGCCAAGTTTCGGTTCCAGAAGCATCGGCCGTAGTGTGTAGCGCGCATTCACTTCGATGGATGCGGCTACCGAGTCGGTGGTGAGGCGGCCATTCCAGTTGCGCAAAAAATCAGCGGCTTTGCGGAGCCGGTCGTCAGCATTGGCTGTGTGGTCGATCGCAGTCGCGAGCCGGTGCGCCATCTCCTGGTCCAGTTCGCTGTAGATGTCTGTCTGCACTGCGAGCATATCGGCCGGCGTGAGATGGTCGCGCCCCTGCAGGAGTTTGTAAACGCGTTCCGCGCGGTAAGGATCGGCCCACTCGTCGGTGATCGAGTATATCGACTTCGCGGACGTGACGCGAGAGTTGGCGGTAGCGAGAAAGCCGGAGGGTGGATCGAAGGCGTTGGGGAGATCGTCGAAGGGAATGTAGGTCGGACATTTGCCTTCGCAAGCCGAATACCCCCACATGGACTCACTCGCTCTTTCGTGCGGAACAGGAACGTCAAACACGTGCGCAGCATGTGGCTCAACGGTGCCGGCACCCCCATTGCGGATAGGGATCTTTCCTACCGCGTGATATCCGATATGTCCCTGGTCATCGGAGTAGACAACATTTTGCGTAGGCCAGCACCACTGCTTGAGTGCAGCCGAGAACTCCGTCCAATTCGACGCCGTATTGATCGCATAGATCGGGATTGAGTTCAGAGTGGTGTCGTAGAGCGTCCATCTCAGAGCGATCGGCCGCGGATCTTTCGTGAATATGGGATCGATTAATGGACCGTGGTCAGTTATGCGAACATCGTAGTTCACATCTTTACGACCTCGCACATGAATGACTTCGTGGTCAATGTTCAGCGGATGCCACTGCGCGTCGCTGCCCTCGTACTTGTCGCCCTGAACCTTTTCGATGTAAAGATCCTGCACATCTCCGTACAGCGCAGTAAATCCCCATGCGACATGCTCATTATGTCCGGCGATGACGAACGGCATTCCTGGCAGCGTAACTCCGGCGGCGTGGAAGCCGGGCGCGCGCAGGTCAGCCATATACCAGATGCTCGGCTCATTCAGCCCGAGATGCATATCGTTCGAGAGGAGGGGCTTTCCGCTGGCGGTATGCGCCCCGGAGATCACCCAGTTGTTGGATCCGGGCGTGCAGTCCCGGCACGAATGATCCTCAACCGAATATCCAATCAAATCCTTGATCAGATTTGCATCGGTAGCAGGCAAAAGGTTGGCGACGGTTCGCTCATCGTCATCGTCGGCGGTAGATGTCGGTTGCGGATGCGGCTGGCTGTCATCGATGAGTTCGCCCGTGGGTGGATGATCGCGCCACGAACCGACAGGATAAAGATCCGATTCGAGCTTCGGGTTGTGAAGCGCAGCGGCGATGCGTTCGCGCGACAACTTCGAATACCAGTGCGTGTCCAGCATGTCCACCATCATCATGCCGATCGAGACCGAGTCAACTCCCGACCACGGCTTCGGTTTGTAATGCAGGAGCCGGAACTCCGGCGGCAGCGAATCCTGGTGCTGTGAGATGTATAGGTTCACGCCGCGTGCGTAGGCCTCAAGGCGGGCGCGCTCTTCAGGCGCAAGGTTCCCGTATATCCGCCGAGCGACGTTGCGAAATTGCTGCAATCTCTGCATCTTGTCATGCCGGACAAGAGAAGGACCCATCACCTCGGCGAGTTCGCCATTGGCGTTACGCCGGTAGGCATCCAACTGCCACAGGCGGTCCTGCGCCGTAACATAGCCCTGCGCAACGAGCATGTCGTCCTGCGACGCAGCTTCGATGTGTGGCACACCGTGCTGATCCCGCCGAACCGTGACCGGCGAAGAGAGGCCCTGGATACCCTCTGCGGTGAGATGAATTTCGCCGTCGAGTTGCGGCAGCGCAGCCTTTGCCGCGCTGCGCAGCCAGAGAACCAAAACCGCATAAAGGAGAACGACTGTGGTCAACAGCCACAGCCCGCCCCAGAAAAAGAACCGCGGCCATCGACGACGCCGTATCGTCGCACTCGCCGAGCTTGGTTCGGAATCCGGCTGTCCAAGAACTTGTTCCTGATCCGCAGGCTGAGAGGGAGGCATGGTCTAAAACAGGATAACGCCCGATGCAGCTGCTCGCTTCTCACGCTCCAGCGCATTCAGCGCAGACGAAATTTCCCGTGCAAATGAGTCTGCGTTCTGACCCGAACACCCATTCCGTAGATCGGTCCCCCATAAGGCGGTGACGAGAACGGCCCCGGCAGGAATACGAATGGCGCTCCGATGGCGCCAACCGCAACTGCGCCGATCAACCCGTCTCGTGCTGCATGACTGGCGTCTGTGTTCTGCGATGCGATGATCCCCACGATCAAGCCACCGGCGATCATGCTCGAAATCCATGCGGGATGGTAGTTGCGTTCGGGCTTCCGAGTTTGGGCTAGAGTCGCGTCGGGACGGTCGTAATCGACGCTGGCTATCTCGGCCCGATTGAAGCGGAAACCAACTCCGGCGGGATTCCCCGGAGGATTGCAGAAAAGATAAGTTTCGGTCACGCTGCCGAACAGACAGTGTGTTAAACGGTTGTCCGTGGTGGTAATCACGATGGACTGGCCGATGGGTAGGCTGAACAGGCGGCTCCACGCAGGATCAGGCAGCACAACGGGCGCATCCGGCAGAATCTGCGCCTCGGTTACAAGCGGCAATAGCCAAAGAGTGATGAGTGCAATGGCAAGGCGTTTCATGCCTCGCATGTTAGCCAGTCCAAATTGCTAAGAGACGCCGATGAGGACAGAATCGTAAGTGTGCTATTGCGAGGAGGCAGAAGTCAGCACGTCCTCTTCCCGTTTTCGAAGATCCGCAATCGCCGATTCGCTGAGCAGCCGGAATGCGATGGCGCGCGATCCAGCCGGCAACTCCTGCTCGATGGCAGCGTCGCAGACAACGGCGACAGCCGTGTCGAGCCCCCGCTTCCACCCCGCCTTTGTGGCGTCGCGAACCAGGAGGCATTCGGGTGCGAATCCTGCCGCCACCAGCATCGTCTGTGCAATCCGCTGGAATTCGCCCCAGCGGGACGCGATGCCAATCAAATCGCTGGAGTGCGCAGGCATGTAGCGCTGCAGGTACGACTGCAACTCCGGCGAGACTGGGTGAATCTGCAGCGTTACCAGTTCCTTGCCCGCCGGCAACATCTTTCGCACCTGCTGGGCTTTACTCGGCAGAACGGCAGGCATCGCCCCATCGAGCATTGCCGGGGCCACGCAGTCCTCAAATCCGCATCCGATCACCGGCAGCGAGAGCGCCTCCTCCATCTCGCAAATGACGATTCGCCTCAGTTCAGGATCGGGTTCGATGACTAGCCAGCGTGCAGGTGGCTCGACCGCCAGCCATCGTCGCAGACGCGACTTCAAAAATTCATCGGACGCCCCAAGCTTGCGTGCTCGGGCGGCAAGTTCACCGATCATCTGGTCGATCGCCATCTCCGGACTCAGCGCAGCCTCAGGTCGCGTTGATCGGACAAAGACACCGCTGCCGTGGTGCATCTCCACCCAACCCTCGTCTTCCAGTTGGCGATAGGCGGCGCTCGCGGTATTGGCGTGGATGCCGAACCGGCGCGACAGATCGCGCGTACTGGGCAAACGCTGGCCCGGCGCAAGCTCGTTGCATAGAATGCCGAGCACCACCTGCGTAATGAGCTGATCGCGCAGGGAGACTTCCGCGGTGCGATTGAGCCAGAGGCGCATCGGTCCCTCAGCTCGCCAACTGTTCAGGTACCGCCCCGACTGCGACGTCGGCCCCCTTCGGACGCCGATAGACAATCAGCAGCCAGGCGAGAATCAACAGCACGACAGGTATTACCAGCAGGCTGCCTTCCGGTCCATCCGCACCGCCGCTCCACAGCGAATTGCCCGCCGGCCTCGTGGAGAACAGATGGCCGGGTGCGACGAACCCGCTATCCGCCGTGCCGTAGAAGTATGTCTCCGCCCAGTCCCATGCGGCATGGCAACCGATCGCCCACCATGCCGATCCCGTAACCCAGACGCTCACGCAGAACACAAATCCGATAAATGCAGCGGCAAAGATACCAATCCAGTTTTCGCCGTTGTTGCCCGTGTGTCCCGCGCCGAAGAGAGTGGACGTGAGCCACGCAGCCTGCCAGAACCCGGAGCTGGGAAGCTTGTTCAAGTGCAGCAGGAGGCAGGGAACCAAACCGAGCAGGGCAATGATGTACACGCCCCATGCCGCCTCGCCTTTCGTCTTCCAAAGAAGGAGTCCACATAGGCAGGCGATGATCCCGGCAGCCCACCAGAAATTGAGCCCGCGCGTGAAGGTGTACTGCAGGTAGCAACGCATTGTGCCCTCTTCAAAACATCCCACCATCAGGAAGACAGCACCCCAGATCAGCGCGTACTTGATAATCGCCGAACCCGTCAGGGTCGCCGGACCGAAGCTGAGCCAATGGCCGGCAGCCAATCCGCCAACGAGCGCAGAGAGCGCAATGAACCCGATGACCAATCCGCTGAAAAAGTGAACCACTCGTCGCGAGCCTCGCAGGTTGTAGTCGAAAATCGTGCGGCGCTCGATAAGCGCGACAAGTGCAGCCGCTGCGACAAGCGCGATGACCTGGAAAAGCTCGCTGAAGATCGCCGTCTTCGGTGTGAACCCACCTCTGGAGATGAGGTGCAAGCTGAGAAAGAGCGTGGCCAGCCCCTTCAGAAATCCCGCCAGGAGCACGAAGAAGAGCAGGATCGACCAACCAGAGCGCAGTCCCTCAGGGCCGATAAAGATCCACTTCAGGCCTCGGTAGGGGTCTTCCGGTTCCTGGGAAGGAAGTGTTACGGGCGCGAGCGGCAAGTCCGATGAAGAATTGCTCTCTGGTGCCTGCGGTCCGATCTCGGGATCCATGTCTTCTCCTTGCGGCGGGTGAAGCTTCCCGTCGGATGCATTCTACTCAACCACCGCAGTTCATGGCAGCCCATTGCCCTGTCCGAGCCAGTTTTCAACCCGCCGCTCCTTGACACAACGGGTCTCCCGTATGATTCTTACTCTTCCGGGTTTACCGGAAAGGGCACGAGAGGAGCTGGTGCGGTTGCGGGTCAAAGTCTTCTATCACGATAAGTGCTTCGACGGGGCCTGTTCCGCATCGCTATTTACGCGGTTCCATCGCGAGTGCATTGCGAAAGACGCCGCCTACCACTATCACGGGCTCGTCCACCGCGCAGGAGCGCTCTTTGACGAGAGCGAGTTCACCGGTGACGAGAACGCGATCGTCGACTTCAAGTATTCGGCATCGCCCAGGATCACCTGGTGGTTCGATCATCACCTCTCAGCGTTTCTTACACCGCAGGATCACGAGCACTTCCTCGCCTGCCAGCGCGATCCCGAGTGCAGTATGCGGAAGTTTTTCGACCCCACATACACCTCGTGCACCAGCTTCCTGGCCTATATAGGATCGCTGAAATTCGGCTTCAACACCGAGCCGGTCGCGGACCTCATTCACTGGGCCAATATCGTCGACGGCGCACTGTACGAGAGCCCTGAGTCTGCCGTGGAGATGGCAGCACCAGCCATGAAGCTCACGCTGATCATCGAGTCGACGCAGGACCCGGAGTTCATCCCCAAACTGATTCCCCTGCTGACCGAGATGCCGCTTGGTGAAGTGCTGGCTCAGCCGTTCGTCGCAGACCTGCTGCCGCCCCTTCTCGAGCGGCACCGCGAAGGCATCGAATTGATTCGCAACCGTAGCGAAGAGGTGGATGGCACCATTTTCTTCGACATCACCGACCGGCCGGTTGAGGGATACAACAAATTCATCCCCTACTATCTGCACCCGAACGCGACCTACTCAATCGGGCTGTCGAAGTCGAGCTTCCGGACCAAGGTGTCGGTAGGTTCAAATCCCTGGACCAAGGCTGACCCCACGAAGATGGTGAATCTGGCACAGGTCTGCGAGCGCTACGGCGGCGGAGGACATGCGCGCGTCGGTGCCATCAGCTTCCCGCCCGATAAGGGCGATCAAGCCCGGCAGGCCGCAGCAGAAATTGTCGCGGAGCTAAGAGCCAAAAACCCGATGAAGTGATCGGTCCAATCCATGGGACAATTGCTGAAGCAGTCAAATCCAATCAAGGCCGGCGGACCCAATCCGCGAAGAGGCCGTGCATGAAAACAAATCTCCTCTAATCACCGATCGCTCGGATCCCCGTTTTTCGCAGCTCGTTTCACTCAAATCGTACAAAGGAAGAGCCCGGACAGATCGTTATCTGATCGAGGGTATCCGTCACGTGGCACGCGCTCATGACGAACGGGCTCCGATTGAGTGCATATTTGTCGAACCATCCACACTTCAGAACCCATTCGGCCAGAAACTCGCCCGACGGCTCCGACAGCGAAACATCCCGTTCCTTAGGCTGGCTCCGGCCCTCTACCACGATTTGACGCTGGCGAACGAACCACAGGGTATCGGCGCAGTTCTGCGCCAGCAAAGGTCAAGTCTCTCGCAAATCGATCTCACTTTGTCACCGTTCTGGTTGGCTGTTGAATCTATCGACCTGCCTGGGAATCTTGGCACGATTCTGCGCAGTGCCGAGGCGGCGGGAGCTGAAGGAGTCATCTTCGTGGGCGATGGAGCGGACCCTTATGACCCAGCGTGTGCGAGCAACGATGGGCGCACTGTTTTCCCTCAAGATGGTGCGATGCACGTTGCGTGAGTTTCGAGAATGGGCGCGCATCACCGGCGTCGCAGTGGTAGGCTCTTCCCCACGCGGACTTATGTGCTACAGAGGATCCTGTTGCCGATGGCCCGCCGTGCTCGTTATCGGCAGCGAACGGGAAGGAATGTCAAACGAGTTACTGGAAGCTTGCACATTCGTTGTGCGAATTCCGATGTGCGGAAAGTCAGACTCCATCAAAGCTGCCGTCGCGGCCGGCGTGCTCCTGTTCGAACTCGCCGGACAGAGATCGGGATGACAGTACCTGAATTAAGGCGCGCAATTTACGCGTTACTGCGGATTCTTAGCGCCTTCCTTCACGCCCTCAGCGCCACCCTTGACTGCATTCTTCGTGCGCTTGGCGCCACGCTTCGTGTGGTACTTCGTGGAGTTATATGCCTTCTTGGTGCCGTGTTTCACGGCGCGGCCGGTGTCCTTGGCAGCTTCTTTGGTCTCATGGCCAGCGCGCTTCGCGTCCTGCTTGGCCGTGTGGTCTTCGCCGGGGTACGGTTGCTGGCTGAATGCCATCAACGGCGTGACGGCTAGTGCGGTTCCGAGCAGCAATGTAGATATCTGTAGTGTCTTCTTCATACATAGAGAGATTCAAAATCTGCCGCCAGAGTTGTAGCACTCCCTGCTGTTCGAGCCTAAAGCCCTAATTCTTCAGCGCGTTTTTTCATCGCCTCCAAACAAAAGCCGATATGTGCATCCAGATCAACTCCCAACTCCGCGGCTCCCTGGATGACATCATCACGGTTCACGCCGCGCGCAAAGGCCTTGTCCTTCATCTTCTTTCTCACGCCCGGCACTTCAACCTCCGCGATCTTCTTGGTCGGCTTCACCAGTGCGCATGCGGTCAGAAAGCCGGCAAGTTCATCGCATGCAAAAAGGACTTTGTCGAGGTGCGTCACGCGGGGAATGCCTGAATACTGCGCATGACCGAGAATGGCCGTGCGCAGCTCCTGCGGCCAGCCCAGACGCTCGAGTTCTCGCACTCCAACGAACGGATGTTCCTCGGCGCTGGGGTGGCGCTCATAGTCAAAGTCATGCAGCAGAGCAGTCGTGGAGTAGAGTTCCAGAAACTTCTCTCGCTCGCCTCCTGTCAAACCGAGCCGGTCAGCTTCTGCTTCGCCGTAAGCTGTTACGCAAATCTCCACGGCCTGTGCGTGTTTGCGGAGGTTCTCAGTTTGCGTCCACTCGCAAAGCAGGCTCCATGCCTGCTCGCGGCCGTGTTGTTCGTTAGCATTCTCAGCCAAAGTCATTTCGTGAATTTTACGTGTTGCATGACAAGGTTCGCGTTTTTCCGGGTTGCTTAGGGTTTCCTGCCTCTTTCTTCGGTTTGCGCCTAAGTTTCTACTTGACAATTATGGTTCCTCGGTCGAAAGTAGCACTTATCGCGGTGCAATTTGATCGCGGGAGTACCTCGCTCTGGCACTCCGCAACTTAAACGATGGCTACCACTCTTATCTGCGTGGAGACACGCGAAGTCGTGCGTTGCGATTTCTGCAGTTTGGTGCAGTACAGAACGACCAACTCAATGTGCAGAAAATGTCGCAGGCCTCTCGATATTGAGGAGCCGGCGCCCCTAACCCCACAACTTGTTCCCCCGTCACCAGCAGCGGCTTCGGCCGAGGCTGGCCTCCAGGTTGCGGCTCAAGTGCGCGAAATTCGAAAAGCACGTCATCTGAGTCAGCGTCAGCTTGCCAGCCGAATGCAGGTGCCTCGCACCTACATCTCCAAGATCGAGAACGGCAAAGCAATTCCGACTCTCGGTTCGCTGGAACGACTGGCCGATGCGCTTGAAGTGGACATGCGCCAGTTGGTGCGCGACTCGCGCAGCCGTCGCGAGGAAGAGGTTGCCGCGATCATGGCCGACTCATTCCTGGCGGAGATTGCTGCGATGTTGCCGCATCTCGATTCGCTTCACCGGACTCTGCTGTATGGCTCGGTGCGCGACATGGCGACGGGTCGGCGCCGGACCGCCTAGTTTTACAGGAACGATCTCTCTTCGTCTCTCCGTTTGGCGGGCGACTGACGCTTTCGTGCAGTCGCCCGGCCATCTTCTCTTATCGAAGATGACGATCGATTCATCTGTGCCGCGTGTCATCGAATGTGCCTCGCCCCTTTGTGCTAGGCTCGAATGTGTCGCCGAAAATTTCCCTTGCCCGGGAATTCGATTGGCGGACACCGAGGTGACGGAGCTGACGTCGGAAGCAGCGCCAGACCTGTGAGCCGTCCGGCTTACCCGTCACGAAAACTGCGGAACGGGTGCCATGCCCGCACACGTAAAGAACTCCACTGAGGCATTTTCCTTGCATCCAACTGGCATGTTGCGGATCGATGAGCTGAGCGCGGACGAGCGCGCTATCTGGAACACGCTCAAGCCGGAACGCCTCCCGGAACACGTAGCCATCATCATGGACGGGAACGGACGCTGGGCCGGACATCGGTCATTGAAGCGCTTCCTTGGTCACCAGCAGGGCGCAAAGAGCGTTCAACTCGTCACGGAAACTGCATCGCGCATCGGCCTGCCGTGGCTGACCCTCTACGCTTTCTCGCTGGAAAACAACCTGCGTCGGCCCAAAGCTGAGGTCAATTTCTTGATGCGCTTGCTCAAGAGCTACCTCGAGAACAATGTGCAGCGGATGAACGACAACAATGTTCGCATTCGCTATGTCGGACGTGTGCACGAGTTGCCCCGCGAGGTGCAGGACAAGATGCAGTGGGCACAGGAGGCGACGACGCGCAACACGGGAACGACGCTGACCTTGGCGCTGAATTACGGTGCGCGTTCGGAGATGGTCGATGCCTGCCGTGCGTTGGCGCGCGAGATGCAGCAGAAACACATTGCGCCCGAGCGCATCACGGAAGAAGATCTCCACCGCCATCTCTATACGGCGCACATGCCCGACCCCGATCTGCTGATTCGAACCTCCGGCGAGATGCGTATCTCGAACTTCTTGCTCTGGCAGATCGCATACACCGAGATCTATGTGACGGAGCGTTTGTGGCCCGATTTTCGCGGCATCCATCTCCTCGAGGCCATCGCAGCCTTCCAGCGCCGCGAGCGCAGATACGGCGGACTGAGCGACAGCGTCGGAGAAGTCCAAGAAGACTCCGAACAGATCAAAATCGCCGGTTGATTTCTCGTTCAAAAAGCTGATTTCAGCTCCTGTCCTTCACACCGTATTCTTTCCGCATGATCAACACGCTCGCAGTGTCGGGCTATCGGTCGTTGCGCGATCTTGTGCTGCCGCTCGGACAGTTGAATCTTGTTACGGGCGCAAATGGTACCGGTAAGTCGAGTCTGTATCGGGCTCTCCGCCTGCTCGGCGATGCGGCGCTGAATACAGTAGTCGCATCGCTGGCTCACGAAGGCGGCCTGCAGTCGACACTCTGGGCCGGTCCTGAAACGATTGCGAAAAGCGTGCGTCGCGGTGAGCACCCCGTCGAAGGAACTCCTCGACAGGCGTCCGTAAGTCTGAAGCTGGGATTCACCGGTGATCCCTACGGATATTGCATCGATCTCGGATATCCTCCTCCCGCTCAACTGGCTTTTCCCCTCGATCCAGCTATCAAGCGTGAGTGCATCTGGCACGGCGGCATTTACCGGCGGGCAGCCGTCTTGGTGGATCGCAACAATCGCCTCGTTCAGATAGCGCCCGCGAAAACGGCCAGGCACGACGAACCTGAGCTTCTGACCAAAGAGCTCAGCTCCACCGACAGCATGCTGGCGACGATCGCCGATCCGCAGCGCGCCCCGGAGATGCTGGCCGTGCGGGAGTCGATACGTGGGTGGCGGTTTTATGAAGGATTCCGAACAGATGCGGCTTCGCCAGTTCGAATCCCGCAGGTGGGCACTTTCACTCCGGTCCTGAACAACGACGGAACCGATCTACCGGCGGCGCTCGAAACCATCCGGCTCTTCGGCGGCCGCGAAGAGTTGAACCAGACTATCGACGATGCTTTTCCCGGAAGCCGAATTGAGATTCATCAACAGGCCGGACGTTTCGAGGTTCAGCTCCGACAGCACGGATTGCTCCGGCCTCTCGGAGCTTCAGAGCTTTCCGACGGAACTCTGCGGTACCTGCTTTGGACGGCGGCGCTTCTTACCCCCAGACCCCCAGAATTGATGGTGCTCAATGAACCCGAAACCAGCCTTCACCCCGACCTTTTGCCGGCCCTTGCGCGGCTCATCGCTCGTGCGGCGGAGCGGACCCAGCTGATCGTCGTTTCGCACTCACCACGATTGATCCAGACGCTGGAAGAAGACCGCAAGTGCAACCGGCTGCATCTCGAGAAATCATTCGGTGAAACGGCTTTGGCGGGCACGACTCTGTTCAACGCCCCCAAGTGGGAATGGCCCAGACGGTAAATCCAGGGTACGGACATGCGGCTGGAGTTCTTCGCTGCGGCCGCTTCCGCCGTGTATCCTCAACCCTGGAATGAAACGAGTCCTGACCGCTCTCATCCTGGCGCCGCTTGTGCTGGTCCTGGTGTTTATTGGCCCCATGTGGCTGATTACCGCGGTCGTAGCCGGCGTCGCCATGCTGGCCGCCTGGGAGTTTCTGGCTCTCACACAGCAGCGAGGAGCCAAGCCTCCCAAAGTGCTCACACTGGGGGCCATCGGGCTTCTGTTCGCCGGGAATTATCAGTGGCCGGATGAAACCGCCACGATATTTGGCCTGTTTTGCATCGTTCTCCTGGTGTATTGCACTTTTGCATCGCCGGTGGAGCGGGCGCTGGCAGACGCGACATCTTCTGTATTCGCGCTTTTCTATCTCGGACTGACTCTAATCCCGATTGTGCTGTTGCGTGGACAGAGCAATGGCCCTTCGCTCCTTGCTTTCCTCTTCTTGACTGTGTGGGCCGGCGACACCGTGGCGATGTATGCGGGACGAGCCTTCGGCGAGCGAAAACTCGCGCCGAATCTGAGCCCCAACAAGACATGGGCCGGCGCGATCGGGTCCGTCGCCGGCGCGGTTGCCGTAACCGGGATCCTGCTTGCCCTCAGCACTTACCTCGCGCAGTGGAATTCAGTAAAGCTCTCCTACTCCGACGCGCCCTGGTGGTACTGGCTTGCGCTCGCCGTTGTCGTGAACGTCGCCGCGCAGGTAGGAGATCTGGCCGAGTCCGCCCTCAAGCGCTCGGCGGGTGTAAAGGACTCCGGCACCCTGCTGCCCGGCCACGGCGGCATCCTCGACCGCATCGACGCGCTGCTGCTGGCTGCTCCTGTGCTGTGGTACGCTCAGGTCATGCGTACCCGCTTTTAGAAACTCATATCCCTTGCATTCATTGGACTTAGCTTAACGTTGAAACGCCTCGCCATCCTCGGTTCTACCGGCTCCATCGGCCAAAGCACCCTCTCCATCGTCGAGCAATTTCCCGATCGCTATCAGGTGGCGACCCTCGCCGCCGGACGCAACGTTGATGAGGCCTTCGCACAAGCTGTTCGCTGGCGGCCCGGCTTGGTCTCAATGGCGACCGAAGAAATCGCCGCGGATCTGTGCAAGCGCTTCAGCGCAGCCGGAGTTACCGGAACGGAAGTTGTCTACGGTAGCCAGGGAACCGTCGCCTGCTCCACGCACCCCGACGCCGACTTCGTCGTTTCCGCCATCGTGGGTGTCGCCGGGCTCGAAGCCACCCACGCCGCAATTCTGGCCGGCAAGCCCGTCGGCCTCGCCAACAAGGAATGCATGGTCGCGGCCGGCGAGATTCTCACCGCAGCTGCCCGCGAGCGCAAAGTCCCCATCCTTCCCATCGATAGCGAGCACAATGCAGTCCACCAGTGCATGCGGGTGGGTGATCATCGCGAGGTCAAGTTCATCTGGCTCACCGCTTCAGGCGGGCCCTTCCGCAAGACTCCCCTCTCCGATTTTGCCGTCATCACCCCAGAGCAGGCACTCAAGCACCCCACCTGGGTGATGGGCCGTCGCATCACCATCGACTCCGCCACCATGCTGAATAAGGGCTTGGAAATCATCGAAGCCTGCCGCCTCTTCGACGTTCCGTCTAGCCAGGTCCGCGTCACCATCCATCCGCAGTCGACCGTTCACTCGCTGGTTGAGTATGTAGACGGGTCGATTCTGGCCCAGATCTCGGTGACAGATATGCGGTTGCCGATCCTCTACGCCCTCGCCTACCCCGAACGCCCGGCTTCGAATCTGACCTTCGACCTTGCCGCCCTCCGGCATCTCGACTTCGAAGAGCCCGACTTTGAGCGATTCCCGTGCCTCCGTCTGGCCTACGAGGCCGCGGAGAAGGGCGGAGCCCACTGCATCGCCCTAAACGCAGCCGACGAGGTCGCAGTCGAGGCCTTCCTGGAGCGCAAAATCCCATTTACTGGGATAGCAGGTACAATTGAAAAAGTGCTCGCGTCCACCCCCGAGTCACACCCAGCCACCATCGCAGAGGTGCTGGCCTCGGACCGGGAAGCGCGAGAAAAGGCTCACGCGTTCGTTGCCTGAGTCCGAGTCGCCGCCGCATCGAATTGCGCGGCCCAGAGGTTTGAATCGTTACATTTATGCATGATTTCTTTGTCTCTGCAGTAGCTTTCATTGTCCTTGTTGGCTTGATGGTGGTGGTCCACGAATTCGGCCACTTTATCGTCGCCAAGCTCTGCGGAGTCCGCGTAGAAGCCTTCTCAGTCGGTTTTGGTCCTCGCCTGTTTGGCGTCAAATACGGCGACACCGACTACAAGGTCTGCCTCCTCCCCCTCGGCGGCTTCGTAAAGATGACCGGCGAGACGCCCGATGGAATTCAAACCGGCACCGGCCCCGAAAACGTAGGCGACTACGATCCGGGCTCCTTCATGAACCATCCACGCTGGCAGCGCATGCTGATCGGCGTCGCCGGGCCCGTCTCCAACTTCATCCTGGCTTTCGTGCTCATGGTGATCTACTTCAATTTCATCCATGAAGTGCCGGATATCCGCACCACCAAAATCGAGTGGATCACACCCGGCTCGGCCGCTGATCAGGCTGGATTGAAGCCCGGCGATGTGGTCACAAAGTTCGAGAACACTTCAAATCCTGACTACCAGAAGTTCTACGATGTTGCCGCCGACAACAAAGGCAAGTCCATCAGCATGGCGGTGGACCGCAGCGGCACGATCGTCCAGACTTCACTTCATCTCCCCACGAACATCGATCCCCAGCACTATGACCTCGACAAGGCCGGTCTGTTCATTCAGGACGCGCAGAGTCCGATCGAAATCGAGCAGGTCAGCCCCGACTCGCCGGTGCAACGTGCAGGCTTGCAAAAAGGCGACAAGATTCTGTCCGTCGATGGCCATACGTTCCATTCCGTATTGCCTCTCGTCGACTACATGCAGGAAGTTGACAAAGGCAAACCGGTAACGCTTTCCATCGAACGCAATGGAGCTACCTTGTCCCCTATCACCATTCAGCCCTACCAGCAGGATGGCGGATGGCGACTCGGGTTCCAGGGAGCAATTCCGGATGACTTTTCAGTTCGCTCTGAGCCCATGAGCTTCTCGAACGCCGTTACCGAGTCGAAAGACTTTTGCGCGTCGAGTTCGCTGCTCATCGTGAACGTGCTCAAGAAGGTGCTTACCCACAAGGTCTCAGTCAAGCAGTTGTCCGGCCCCGTCGGCATTGCTGTGGCAGCCGGTCAGGCTGTGAAAGAGCCCTATTGGTCTGCGAAGTTCGGACTCGCCGCGAGCATCAGCCTCAACCTCGGCATCTTGAATCTGCTCCCGTTCCCGATTCTGGACGGTGGCTTGATCCTGCTCTTGGCCGTGGAGAGCATCATGCGGCGCGACATCAACATGATTGTGAAGGAGCGCATTTACCAGGCGGCCTTCGTTGTGCTTGTGGCGTTCATGGCGTTCATCGTGTTCAACGACTTCAGCAAACTGCAGATGTTCCATCACCTGAAACCCTAGAAGCAGGGAACAGGGATCAGGGAATCGAATGCCAGTGATCCGCAGTTCCCTGGAATGCGTGAGCCGGAATTGCAAGAGACGCCAGTGACAACTCATCAGGTTCGAGTGCGGTATGCGGAAACCGACCAGATGGGCATTGTCTACTATGCCAACTACCTTGTCTGGTTTGAACTCGGCCGCGTAGAACTGCTTCGGTCTCTGGGCCTCGCCTACAGTCAGCTTGAAAAAGAACACGAGTGCATTCTGCCGGTCGTCGAGGCGACTTGCCGCTACCGCTCCCCCGCTCGCTATGACGACGAGATCCTGATCGAGACCCGTCCCGCCATGCTGCGCGGATCAGTGCTGAAATTCGCCTATCGCATCCTCCGCAAAGGACCCGATGGTAGCCAGCCTGCTCTGTTGGCCGAGGGCGAAACGGTTCACGTTGTCTGCGACGATCAGCTCAAGCGCAAACCGCTGCCAGAGCACTATGCGGCTGCGCTGAGGAAGCTCCTGCCGGAGCGTCACGCGCACTAAACCCCGTCCCCTTTTTCCCGCCGAATCTGGATTACGACTGCTTCATGTGATGGCGCGTGTTGCACTCCGCACATGTCGTGATCAGGTTCTCCGGACTCTCGTCTCCGCCGTCCTCCGGCGACCGGACGTAATCTACCGTCGCTGTGAAGCGGGTCAGTTGCCTGTCACAATTCCGGCACCTGTACCCATCCCGTTCGAACACCTGCATCCGCACTTTGTGCTGTCCCTTATCCGAAATCGGAAAGAGCGCCGTCTCTTCAGCCAGGCGTTCGGCACGGAATTTCCGGCATGCCTCAATCTCGTCGGGGATCATCACGCGATAAAGCGTGCCCTGGCGATTGGGTTCGCCCAGTTTCTGAATCGCGCCAATCTCTTCGAGTGCTCGTAAGGTGTCCTGCACCTTGCCGAAAGAAATCTTGTTCTCCGCCGCATCGGTGTACGACGACTTCACCACTGCTCCCCGTAGTGTGCTGCGGCTGACGCGGATTTGCGGGTTCCCATCCTTCGCAATGGAGTGGCGGAAGAGGAACCAATAAAATGCCGCATCGTAGGCCGTGAGAATAGGCTGCAGGTCATCGACGATCTCGCCGATGATTTCCGGCAGTTCCAGCGCGGAGAAACCGATGTCACCGCGAGGCGCAGTCGCACTTTCAGCTTCTAGCTCCCCCAGGAGTTGGCGGATCCTTTCGATGCGCGCATTCATTTGCAGAGCATTCTACGCCTGCGATGCGAGACCTCGTCGCGCTGTGATGTGTGGGGCTCGCCACACTCGCTACAGCCGTTAAAGCTCCGGTGATTCGCACAGCGGTTCCGATGCCTTGTCGAGCTTAGCCAATCCGCCGCTTTGCAGCTCCGATCCGATCGAGTCTTCCATCTCCACGGCTCGGGGGAACAGCACGTCATCTTCAAGATGGATGTGCTGCTTCAAGTCTCTTTCGAAGGCACGCAATCCCGTGTGAAACGACACATGTGTCGCGCAGGCCCACTCAGGGGCAGTGAATTCATTAGTAAGACTGCGCAACTCGGCAAGTATGCTCAGAGCAGATTCGTGCTCGTTCATCATCATTCTCACCGGCTGCGAAACTCTCCAAAATCCCCCGATGGCCGTTGGACGAGCCAGCCCGAGGTTCTGATCCAGATGAACAACGTACGGGAAGAGCACATTCTCCTCTTTTTCGAGATGCGCGATCAACTCCCCGTGCAGATCATCCATCAGCCTGTCGATGGCAATCAACTCCGGCGCGTGTTCTCCATGCTTGGTAGCAAGCTTATGTGCAAGCGCGGCGAGGCGCGGTAGCTCCTGGCGCACCAGTCGGTGATGGCGGCGCACGATGTACTGCACCAGCTTCTCCAGTGCCATTGAAGCTGGATCGACCGGCGGCGCACCGTTCTGTTCGGCATCGGCAGCTGCAAGCTTTTCCAGCACCTGCTCCACTGAAAGCTGCAGGCTCGAGCAAGCCTGCGTTAAAGACTGGTTCGCGCTCGAGCACAGGTCAATTTCGAAGCGCTGCAAAACTAAAGCGGCTGAAGCCTGCGACGCGAGAATCTCGCGTATGGATTGGGTTGCGGTGGCCATAAAGAACTCTCCACTGCAACACTAGCGATTCGCGGTTCTGATGCCAGTAACTTATGTCACTCGCGCTTGATTTTCTCAGCCTGCGGATTCAAGCTGAGCGGTAAGCCCTTTGATGTCGCGCACCACGATATGCCGTGCGTCAACGTCCAGCAATCCCTCCGCCTGCAGCCGCATCAGATTCCGTGAAATCAATTCGCGGACTGTCCCAAGCTGGCTGGCAAGTTCCTGATGCGTAGAAGGCAGCTGGAACTCAATACCACGCTCGGTCTTCGTGCCTTGAGACTGCGCAAGCTTCACCAGCATCGCAATCAGGCGTTGACGAATCGTGGTGAACGAGAGCTCCTCGATAATCCCGACCAGGCGACGAAGCCGCGCCCCAACCTGTGCGAGCACCTTCAACGCCACCTCAGGATGTTCAAGACAGTAAGCGTGGAAATCGCGACGCGAAATGAATGCGATTTCAGCGTCTTCTGTCGCGCTCGCCGAGGCTGGATATGGCCCACCATCGAAGACCGGAAGCTCCGCAATCGTATCGCCGGGGCCGTTAAGGGCAAGCACCTGTTCGCGGCCGTTGACCGACGTCTTGAAGATGCGGACCTTGCCGCGGGCGATGATATGCAGGCCGCTGCATGGTTCACCTTCAGAGAACAGCAATTCGCCCGATGCAAACAGTTTCCGCACCGTGCGCGCGGCAAGAAGCTGCAATTCGTTCGGCGAAAGGTCGGCTAGAAGAGGAGCCTTTGCGAGTACCTGGGCAAGATCGATCCGTGGCGTGCTCACGCTGGGATTCTAGCAGCAAGAGACCTTAGTCACTGCGAGCCGCCGGAGCCGCCGGTTGTCATAGAGAAGTAGCTTGCAGCATCGTCAACACATCTAAAATAGGGAAGGGATCAACGGCATGGGAATTCAGATAGGCGCAAAGCCGGACGCGGGGTTCGACGATCCGATCGGGATGCTGAAGGACTGCCATCGCCGCATCGAGCAGTTCCTGCATGTGCTCTGCCTCGTGGTGGAGCGCGCGCCGGGCCGGAACCTCACGGACGAAGAAGCCGCCGCCGTGAAATCGGCGCTCGCCTATTTCAAGGTTGGTGGCCAGCGCCATACTGCCGACGAAGAAGAGTCGCTGTTTCCCCGCATGCGCGCCGGGCAGAACACCGCGACTGCGTTGAAGGAAATCGAAGCCCTCGAATCAGACCATCGTCAAGCGGACGATTTGCACGCGGCTGTCGAGAAGCTGTATACGTCCTGGCTCGAAGGCAAGACATTGAGTACGGAAGATGAGCAGAGACTGCGTGCCGCAACCGAACGCTTGAAGCAGCTCTACGAAGGTCACATCCGCATCGAGGAAAACCTCGTCTTTCCGCGTGCGGCCCAGGGTCTCGACGATGCAGCACTTGCCCAGATCGGCCAGGAGTTTCGCGCACGCCGCAAAGAATACTAGCTCAAAGAACAGCGGCGGACCTCTCAGAGATCCGCCCTTTGCTTTGCCGAAACGCGGATGCCTGACCACCTACATCCCAGGATGCGCGAGTTGATTGGCGCGCGGCACCAGGTGCATGTACACCTGCTCAGGAATGTTGGTCCGCCAATGATTGGTGGCGCGCGCAACCAGGACCACCCCGAAGAAAAAGTACGCGAGCACAGCGCAAACCAGTGCCGGTTTCAGCGAGCGTCGACGCCACCGTTCGGCCGCGGTTGCCGCCTTACGAGGAGGCAGCGCGAATTGTAGCGCATCCTGCGCGGGACAGACTGCCACGCAAGCCATGCACGCAGTGCATTCAACCGTGCGAATCTGAACCAGTTGATCGACCGCGAGCCCCGCCGGGCAGGCCTTCGAGCATTTCGAGCAATCGATGCAGGCCTCTGCGTCGCGGCGAATCTTCACCGGGCTCAGCAGGGAAGCCAGCCCCATCAGCGCTCCATAAGGGCACAGATAGCGGCACCAGAAGTTCTGCACCAGCATCGACAGGAGCACGAGCAGAGCGATCACAACGGCGGCCGTGATGCCCATATCGCGGAAGAAGTTCATCATCTTCACATCGACAAGCAGACCGTAGGGTGTCTGCATGAATCCATCGAGTGCCTCGGCCGACATCACGCCGATGACGGCAACGAATAGCCCGAGAAGAACGTACTTCAATCCGCGCAGCGGTATATCGAACCATTTGGGCAGACGCAGGTTGCGGCCAAACACTCGCCGCCCGATCCGCCAGAGATACTCAGAGAACGTGCCTACAGGGCAGAGCCACGAACAGAACGCCTTCTTCAGCAGAATGCTCATCAGCATGAAGCCAATGAACAGGTACATCGCTGCTGGGTGAATCTCAGGAACGCGGCCCGTAACCAGCAGGTACTTCGTGTTCATCAGTCCTGCGATTGGAAGCCAGCCCTCAACGCCCGCTGGCCGTGGCATGCTCAAACCAACCCCGCCCCGCTCGTAAAAACGCGCCCAGAGGTAAAACTGTATCCCGAGCCAGCCGTTCAGGAGCAAAAAAAGACCCTGCACGATGTGCCGGGTGCGCTGTGAGGTGTCCCGTCCGAAGCGGCGGATGAAAGGCTTTTTGCTGGGGAACTGTACCGGTGCTGCGGCTTGTGTGGCCATGTTCTTGTCTCTATGCCCCAACCCTACAGGCCAGAGCAAACACGAGCAGCGACTTTGGTCACACGATTGAAACTGCCGGATATGGAGGACTTACTGCGCAATCACGATTGGGGCGCGCCAGAAGTTTGCCTTCGAGGTCGCAGGATCGAGCACAGTTACCTGGCAATCGTAGCGGCCCGGTTTAAGGCCTGCTGCACTTACGCTGAAATTCAGAGGAGTTACGCCCAGACGCGTTGCGGAATTGGGATTCACGGCAATCGGTTGCGTCTTGAAGGCTTCAGCTCCGTTCGAATACAGCGTGACAAACGCCATCAGGGGATCAGTTGCAGGAGCCGGTGTTGCATTGACCGGCGTCGCCGCGGCACCACCGGCCGAAGGTTTATAGGCCTGCAGATACACATAGATGTCGCGATTCTGCGCGAAAACGCGCGTTACGCTGGGCACCAGTTTCTTGCCATCCTGCACCAGCGGGTTGACGGCGTTGTCCTTCGCTCGTTCCTTGGCCTTCGCAGCGTCGTAGATTGCGTCCTTCATGTCCACCCGCTGACTGCTTAGAACGACCGAGCTGATGGGAACGCGCTTCTCTTCCTTGTTCAGGTTCGGAATAACAAACGTCGTCTGATAGGTCCCGATCCGTCCCGTCTCATCATCGCGCGCAAGGAACTTGATCATGTACCTGCCCGGCAGCAGCGTGAATCCAGTGTCGTACTCAATCGGCCGATGCGCAAGTTCGGCTGCCGTCGCGTCAGAAAGTTTGATATTCACGAAATCGCGCACATTGCTCACGGTGGTGCCGCCAACCATGTCCTTGATTTCACCGACAAAGTCGATCAGCGTATGCTCCGCGCCGCCGCGCTTGGCCAGCGCCAGTTCGCGCCCCGGAATTTTGACGATGATCGGCACAAAATACTCGGCGCGATTCAGTTGAAAGTGATCGATCTCCATCGCGATCGACAGTTCTGTAATCGGGTCCTCCAGCATCAGCGCGTCTTCCAGCTGACGCTCCTTGTCAACTGCAGTGAACTTGCTGAATTCCTTATCGGCGTAGTAACCCTGCCTGTAATCCAGCTTCGCATCGAGCGTTTGATTGTTAAGCCCAATTTTGACGCGGCGGAAGTGCCCATTCTTTGCAGGATTTGTCGTGTAATAACCAATGATGTAGTAGTCCGAAATCGAATCCTGCGCCTGCACGATTCCCCGATCGAGATCATTGGCATCCAGCAGCGCTTTGCCGCCGGTATCGGCCGCAAGCGAATACATCGTGTCTTGCGACATCTTGAATTCAAAGCTTACCGCGTTTGCTGCCGCGCCGGTGTAGATGCTGGCGTTGCCCTGCGATCCCTGCGTGGCATCTCCCAGCGGAGCCTCAGCGACCAGCCCGCGCGCATCGATCGGCCAGAACGAGACACCAGCCTTGATAGCCGCGTCCACCGTGGCATGTAACTGCGCCTGGTTGTCGACGCCATTGAGCCGCAGCCCGCCTGCAAAATAGATCAGCGACTTCTTCTCATTGAGCTGACCCAGTATGTGCGCAGCAGTTTGCAGTGCGGATAGCTGGCGGTCGGTGTTGAAGATGTTGAATTCGCTATCATCCTGCCCGAAGGCGGAGCCGGTGTCGGAGCTGCTCGCGTCGTCCACCTCTTCTGCAAAATCCTGTCCTTCGCCCACGATCAAGGTTTCTAGAATGCTCAGCAGCCGGTCGCGATTGGCGGTAAAGTCCTGCAGGATGTCGACCGAGCCGTTCTGGTAGCGCATGATCGCCACCATGTCGACTGACGTCATCTGCGTGCGAATAAACTTCTGGGCCGCCTGCAATGCTCGCATCTGGTCGGCAGGTCGCATCGCCGACATGTCGAAGTAGAGCGCCAGCAGGCGGCGATTCTTGTAGCGCTCATTCTCCGTAGTCTCGGGAGCGATGCGTTCGCGGGCGAGGCTCTTGTAGATCTTCACATCTTCGTCGGCGCGTTTCGACTGCGGTAGAGGCTTTGCGTTCGCGGCGAGGTCCTGGTGTTCGAAAAATTTGATCGTCTGCGGTACGTTGTCTTCCGTTACCGTGAAATCGTTGGCCGTGAGCCCATGAATCGGATTGCCTTGCTTGTCTTTCACAACAACGGCTTCCACCACAAGCTGCACTTTTACTGACAGCGTGTAGTTCTCCTGCGCGTCTTTGGGCCGATTCTGGCCGATCTGTTGCGCGTTCGCTGCCGTAGCGAACGCAATCGTCAACAATGCAGCGGCGAGTCTGCGCATATCAGAACCTCACCCGCATCGTGACCTGCAAACTGCGCATCTGGCTCGGCGATTGCTGCAGGCCGAACTGCGCACTTTGCACAACCGTATTCCAGCTGCCGAACACAGGGTGATTTAGAAGATTGCTCGCGTCGATGCGTACATCCATGTAGAAGTGCTTGTTAGGCCTGAACGTTCTCTGCATCGCTCCATCGAGGCTGAAAGTGTTTGGGCCCGTGATCGAGTTGCGTCCCGCATTGCCCCACGTACCTGCGATCGGGGCTGTGAACGCCGATGCGTTCAGATGCGCGCCATTTTGTCCGCCGTAGATCGGAGCCCCCGTCAGATCAGGTCGCAGCGGACCGATCCAGCCTGTGCCGGGAACAGCGGCAGGAAATGTGGCTGTCTCCGGCATGCCCGTACCCACCGAGAGCTGCGTCATCAGGGTCCACTCTTTTAGCGCTCTTCCGCGCCATCCGCCCAGCAGCGTTCCTCCTTCGAGACCCTGGCCCGTGGTGTACTGCGCCTGAAGATTCAGCAGATGTCGCTGGTCGAAGCTCGACAGCGATCGTTCTGCTCTAAGGTCCAACCAGTTTTGGGCCACTTGTGCATTGCCGGCAGTTGCCTGCGTAGGCTCGGCTGCAAACTGCGTCTGCGCCGCGCCCGACTGGTATCCCTGGCCCCCGAGCGCCGCGTCGTTGTCTATCGATTTCGAATAAGTGTAAAGCAGCATCGCAGCGAAGCCGGCCCGCAACCTGCGCCGCAACTGAAGTTGGCCGGATTGCCGTATCGAGTTTCCGCCTGAGGTTTCATAGAGAAACCCTGAAGGACAATCCGGGCACGGATCCACACCGTCGATCGGGTAGCTGTTGGGCAGAAACTGCTGAACGCCGTGTGTGCCCTTCACTCCCATATAAGTCGCAGTCATCTGCAGCGCCCACGGCAGATCGCGCTGTACGGCGAGTTGCCACACTTGTGCGTAGCCGACTCGGAAGTTGGGATCGATGCCGAAGGTGTCCGGCGTGGTTGTGCCGCATTGCGTGAACCCGTCGGCAAGCGTCAACGGACACGCCGCACTGTTCTGCTGCTTCAGGCTCTTCGACAGCGGCGCCTGCTGCGCCAGTTGCAGCATCGGCGCTAGATACACAGAGGTGTCGTGATAGATGCCGTATCCACCGCGAACCACGATCGTAGATGCCGGTATCGGTCGCCACGAGAAGGCGATGCGAGGCTCGATTCCCGATCGGTCCGGATGTACGAGCGATCGAGGATAGGAGCGGCCACTCACCGCCCCCCGGGGATCGGACGCAAGCACAGGCGCCACCTGCGCGAACCCTTGCGCCACGTCGATATTGACGAGACGATCCTTCAGCTCCGTCATCGGTCCGCCGTATTCGTAACGCGCGCCCGCATTGATGGTGAGGCTAGGCATCACGCGCCAGTCATCCGTTGCGTACGCGTCGTAGACGGTTTGCCGGAAATATTTGTCCGGGTTGCCAAAGGCGATGGAACTCGTATCGGGAACGCCGATAAGGAAGTCGGCGAAGTCTGATCCGGTCGCGGCACCCGTAAACCCGAAACTTCCGCGCGGGTCTTGCTGAAAGAACTCATTGAACTGCTGTTTGCGCAGGTCTCCTCCCACCGTGATGTTGTGCCTGCCGCGATACAGACCGACAGAAGCCGAATAACCGTCCGTGCGATTGCGATTGAAGGCATTCTGCGCATCGGAGAGGGAAGCGATGCCGCTGTTGAAGCCCAACGCAGGCGGACCCCAGTTTGCAGGAGTCTGATCGTTGCCGGTCACCCCGGCCTCTCCGGAAATGTTCTGCCGGTTCTCAAACTCCGGCCGCACCAGCGCGCGCAGTCGACTGAAGTGATAGCCCGTATAAAAGAAGAGGTGCGGATTCAGTCGATGCGACCAGTTGACATTCGCGTTCAACCCAAGCGTGTCCGTTGTATCGACAAAACTGAAAAGATTCACGGAGTCCCCGCGAATGCTCTCAAGATTGAACGTCCCATATACCTGGTCGCGTCGGCCGATCGTCTTGTCCAATCGCGATTGCACAAAATCCTGGTGGCTGCTGTTAAGAACGGGTATCTGGAAGTTGTACAACGGATTCCCGGTGACGTTCGGCAGTGGATAGAGATTGAGCAGCGCGGCGGCCTGCGGGCTGACCGGCACCTGACTGTTCGCGAATGGCTGGCCTGTGCTGGGATCAATGATCGTCGCAGGCTGTCCCGGTGCGCCAGCGAGATTACCGGCTCGTTCATCGAGTGTAGGCACCAGCGCGGATTGCGTCAGTGCCGTGTGGTTGCGCGTCCACTGATAACCCACAAAGAAGTTGGGGCCGTTGCGCGGCATCAGGTGCGGAATCCTGAGCGGTCCGCCAAACTCAAACCCAGCTGTGAAGCGGTCGTAGACCGGTTTCGGTGTCGAGAAGCCGCTCAGCGAATACTGCCGTGCATCCAGCGCGGAGTTGTCGAAAGTAAGCCGGAAGCTGCCGTTATACAGATTGTGGCTGTTGAATCGCCGATTGCCGAACGCCCTGTCCAGCGAGTATTGCGAGGTCGCTGCGTTGTTTACGCTCCCGTTCACGAGGAAGCCATCGTTGCTGTCCTGGTTCGTCTCGCTCGCAGGTTTCGGAATGTCGGTCGAACCGGGCTGTGCTCCCGGACCATCCGCCTTCTTTTCAGTCGATGCCGTCAGTTTCGGAGCAGTGGGGGCCGGCGGCGGAGCAGTCGCCAAAGCCTTCAACTCCGCCATTGGCAGCAGTTTCAGTTCCCACTTTGCCGGCGCCATTTGCGGCGCAATCGTGACGTCTGCCTTAAGGGTCTCAAAGCAGAGCATCTTCACTTCGATCTTCCAATCGCCGTCCGATAGATCGGCGAAGCGGAAAACGCCACCTTGATCCGTCGTCACGCTAATGCTCTTGTCGCCCTGCGTCGCCGTCACGGTCGCGCCGGGTACGGGCAATCCGCCAAAGTTGACCTGTCCTGAGTAAACCGAGGCGCGCGCAAGCATCGAACCACACGCGCATAGGATCACGACGATCAGGAATTGGCTGATCCTGCGTACACGCATTTTTCGTTCACAACTGGGCTGTAGGCTCAATTGGGGGAAGGCCCTCTCGTCAGTTTTCCGTGGGCAGGTCGATGTGGTCGATCACGATCACATCCACTTTGCCCTTTTCCGACTGCAGTTTCAAGCCGAGTTGTTCCTCCAGCGCGGTGAAAAGGGT